>Ga0209172_10000095_pt1 | contig 259295 bp, 223 predicted proteins | sample LarsenN4metaG_FD_184113 | JGI IMG/M metagenome (GOLD analysis project Ga0209172, IMG submission 184113) | Hot spring sediment bacterial and archeal communities from British Columbia, Canada, to study Microbial Dark Matter (Phase II) - Larsen... ... | reverse complement strand
CATCGAACTCGGCCACGTACAGACCCGTCATCGCTTTGAACACATGTTTATTTTGGTGTAACTTTCGGTATCTTAAGATCATACTCTCTATTTTACACCATTCTTACCTTATTGTGAATGTTATCTAGTAGATAGTAGACAATGGATAGTTTTCTATCCTCTATCCTCTATCTTCTATCCTGCTCTTCCCCTACTTCCTACTCCCTACTTCCTACTCCATGAAAGAGGAACAGTCACTATGAACACAATCCGGTCAATGGTGTTGATTTCAAGTGATGCCGAAAGTTTGGCGCGGGGGGCGATGGCTGTTTATAACAAATTTCAGGAGCAAGTTAAGAAATTTGGCCTGCAAGATGAAATCTCGGTGATGATGACCGGCGATATGGGGCGGCACGACGCCCTGCCGCTGGTTGTCGTTTATCCCGAAGCCGTCATTTACGGTCCGGTCTCGCCCGAAAAAGTGCCGTTGCTGGTGGAAGAGCATTTGTATAAAGGCCGCATAGCTGCCGAGCTGCAAGCCTCGGCCAGAGAGTTGTCGGGCAGAATTGCCTGGCTATCGGCGCGCAAGGGCACCTTGCCGGCAGAACAGCGGATTGTGCTGCAACGGGCCGGCCTGATTGACCCCGAAGATATCGAGGATTACATCCTCCACGACGGCTATGAAGCCCTGGGCAAGGCGCTGGCGCATATGTCCCCCGGCGAAGTTATTGAGGAAATTATCAAATCGGGGCTGCGGGGCCGGGGGGGCGCCGGTTTTCCGACCGGCCAAAAGTGGCGCATGGTGGCCCAGGTGGATAACTATCCCAAATACATCATCTGCAATGCCGACGAGAGCGAGCCGGGTACCTTCAAAGACCGGCTGGTGCTGGAAGGCGACCCGCACAGCATTATCGAAGCGATGGCCCTGGCCGGTTATGCCGCCGGGGCCAGTGAAGGTTACGTATATATTCGCGGTGAATACAAACTGGCCCAGGCGCGGCTGGCCCATGCTATCGCCCAGGCCACAGAGATGGGTTTTCTGGGCCAACATATCTTTGGGAGCGACTTCAATTTTAATATTCATATTCATTCCGGCGCTGGAGCCTACATCTGTGGCGAGGAGACGGCGCTGATTGAGTCCATCGAAGGTAAACGGGGCGAGCCGCGCGTGCGTCCGCCCTACCCGACAACGCACGGCTTGTGGGGCAAACCGACGGTGGTCAACAATGTCGAAACGCTGGCCAATGTGCCGGCCATTATCCGCCACGGGCCGGCCTGGTTCCGACAATTCGGGACAAAAAGCAGTCCCGGTACAAAAGTTTACACCGTTTTGGGCAATGTCAACGTGACCGGCTTAATCGAAGTGCCGATGGGCATTACCCTGCGCGAAGTGATTACGATTTACGCCAAAGGGATGAAAAACGGGGCGACCTTTAAACTGGCCCAAACCGGCGGCTCCAGCGGCTCGATTATCCCGGCCAGCTTGCAGGATACGCCGATGGATTACGACTCTTACAACCGGGCCGGTGTATCGCTGGGGTCAGGGGCGCTGCTCATCTGCGATGAAGAGACCTGCGTGGTTGACCTGGCCCGTGTGCTGTTGAACTTCTTTAGCCAGGAAAGCTGCGGCAAATGTACCCCCTGCCGGGTGGGGGGGCAGCGCGCCTACCAAATTTTGACCAATGTGGCGGAAGGGGTGGGCAAACTCAGCGACCTGGATGACCTGGAAAAAGTGGCGGCTAACCTGTTCCAGTTGTCCAACTGCGGCCTGGGGCAAACCGCCGGCGTGCCCATCCGCGATATTCTGCGCCATTTTAGGGCCGAAGTGGAGGCCCATATTCGCCTGAAAGTATGTCCGACCGGCGTGTGCCCGATGAGCGGCCGGCGAGTCAAAGTGGTATAGGGAGTAACTTATGACCATCAAACTAACCATCAATGATAAAGAAGTCGAAGTTCCGGCTGGAACCACCGTTTTACAGGCCGCTAAAAGGGCCGGCATTGATATTCCGACCCTATGTGACCATCCTCACCTGACCCCCTATGGCGGCTGCCGCCTGTGCGTGGTCGAGGTGGAAGGGGTGCGTACCCTGCAACCCTCGTGTACCTTGCCGGTGAGCCAGGGCATGGTGGTCCGCACCGATACCCCCAAAACCCGCGAAGCCCGCGAATTTGTGCTGACCCTGCTCTTTAGCGAGCGCAACCACTTTTGTATGTACTGCCAGATGAGCGGCGGCGACTGCGAATTACAGAACGCCGCTTACGGCGAAGGGATGACCCACTGGCCGCTGCAACCCAACTGGCAGCCCTACCCGGTTGACGCTTCGCACCCCTATTTTGTGCTGGACCACAACCGCTGTATTTTGTGCCGGCGCTGCGTCCGTGCCTGCGGCGAGTTGGTGGGCAACTTTACCCTGGGGGTGCAGGAGCGCGGCGCGGCCAGTATTTTGGTGGCCGACCTGGATGTGCCGCTGGGCCAAAGTACCTGCGTCTCCTGTGGGACCTGTCTGCAAGTCTGTCCCACCGGGGCGATTATTGACCGGGACAGCGCCTATCGGGGGCACGAAACGCAGGTCCAGCGGATCAAGAGTACCTGTACCGGCTGCAGCGTGGGCTGCGGGATTGAGCTGCTGGTGCGCGACAACCACCTGCTGCGGATTGAGGGCAATTGGGATGCGCCGGTCAATGAGGGCGTTTTGTGTGAAAAAGGCCGCTTCCAACCGCTCAAAGAGAAACGCGAGCGCATCTTGACCCCCCTGGTGCGTCGAAATGGCGCTTTAAAGGCGAGCACCTGGGCCGAGGCTTTGAGCACAGTTGCCGGTAAGTTGAAACCGCTGGTGGGTCAGAACGGGCACGGCGTGGCCGCCCTCGCTTCAACCCGGCTGCCGGCTGAAGCGCTGTACACCTTCAAACAGCTTTTTGCCACCCAGATGGGTAGCGAGATGGTGACCAGCATTGAAGAGGGCGTGACCACTGCCTTACCCGGCGCGGTGGCCCAGGAACTTGGTCAATCGTTTGAAGGCAACCTGAGCGCTCTCAAAATGGCGGATTGTGTTCTGGCGATTGGGGTGGATTTGGCTGACAATCATCAAGTGGCCGGTTTTATGATTAAACGTAATCTACCTAAGGGAACCAGCCTGGTTGTCATTGACCCCTTTGATAACAAACTGCATAACCTGGCCGACTTCTCGCTGCGGCCCCAAAAAGGCTCAGATTATGAGCTGCTTATGGGGCTGATAGCTGAAATTACCCGTTTGGACCTGAGCAAAGGTCAACTTGACCAACCCATTGACCTGACGAAATATGATCCGGCTACGGTAAGCCAGACGACCGGCATCCCGGCAGAAACCATTAAGGCCGTCGCCCAACGGCTGGCGGCGGCTCAAAAACCGGCTATTGTCTACGGCAAAGGGGTGACTCGAAGCGACTCCCCCGCCGTGTTGAAAGCTCTGCTGAACCTGGCCCGGCTGGTGGGCGCGCTGACCCCAGATGGCTCAACCGTGCTCAGCCTCAAAGGCGAGGCCAACAGCCTGGCGGCGCACCTGTATGGACTGGACAAAACGTTCCAGGTTCACGATCAACAGGTAGCCTACCTGGCTTTGGGCGATGATTATGCCAGCCAACGTCTGCTCCAGCGGCTGGAGGCTGTGCCTTTTAAGGTGGTGCAGGCCAGTTATGCGTCGCCGTTAACGGCCATAGCCGACGTGGTTTTACCGGCGGAAATGTGGGCCGAACAAGAAGGGCACTTTTTGAACCTGGAGGGCCGGCTGCAAACGGTTCAGCGTGGGCTGACGCCGCCGGAGGAGGTTCGCTCGCACGTGGACATTCTGGAAGCGATTGCGGCGCAGTTGGACTTTAGCCCGGACCCGGCCTGGCAAGATGAATTAAAGAAACGTGTGCCGACAAATGTCTTGATGAGGAGCGTTTAAGATGGCAAAACCCAAAGTTTCTAGTGATTGGCTGGCGGCGTGCGCCGGCTGCCATATGTCGCTGCTGGATATGGATGAACGGATTATCAAACTGGCCGAATTGGCCGATATTCGGGCCACCCCCATCACCGATTTGAAGGAGCCGGATGAGAGCGGCATTGATGTAGGGATTCTGACCGGGGCAGTCAATACCACCACCAACGAAGAGGTGGCTCAGCGTATGCGCCAACGCTGCAAAACGCTGGTGGCCCTGGGCGACTGCGCGGTTTTTGGCGGGGTTGTGGCTATGCGTAACTTCTTCAAGCTGGATGAGACGCTGCGCCGGGCCTACATCGAAACCGAAAGTACCGACGCCGAAGGCAAAATCCCCCGCAGCCCTGAACTGGGCGTGCCGACCGAAGTGAGAGCCGTCGGCGAGGTGGTCAAGGTAGACATCTGCATTCCCGGCTGTCCGCCGGACGCCGACGTGATTTTCTATGCGTTGAGTGAATTGGCCCAGGGACGCCAGCCAGAAATCAAAGGCGACAAGCTGCATTGGCATTAAGCAGGGAGTAAGGAGTAAGGAGTAAGGAGTAGGGGAGAAGAAAAATCCCTACTCCCTACTGCCTACTACCTACTCCTTTTATGGAGGATGATGATGTCCGTACAAAAAATTACGATTGAGCCGGTCACGCGGATCGAGGGACACGCCAAGGTGACGGTTCACCTGGATGAACGCGGTGAGGTGGAGCAGGCCTTTTTCCACGTTAACGAATTTCGCGGCTTTGAAAAGTTTTGTGAAGGGCGCATGTATTTTGAGATGCCCATGATTACCCCGCGCATTTGCGGCATTTGTCCGGTTAGCCATCACCTGGCGGCGGCCAAAGCGTGCGATGAGCTGGTGGGGTCGCCGCCGCCGCGGCCGGCGGCGCTGCTGCGCGAGTTGATGCACATGGGCCAGATCATCCAGAGCCATGGCATGCACTTTTTCGAGCTGGCCGGCCCCGACCTGCTGTTGGGCTTCGATGCCGACCCGGCCATCCGCAACGTGGTTGGGCTAATCCAGGCCAACCCTGACCTGGCTTTGAAAGCGGTCAAACTGCGCAAATTTGGGCAGGAGATCATTCGCACCCTGGGCGGGCGGAAAGTTCACCCCAACTTTGCTATTCCGGGTGGGGTCAACAAAGCGCTGCAAGCTGCTGAGCGGGACTCGATTTTGGCAGAGGTGGACGAAGCGATTGGGACAATCCAGGTGGGCCTCTCGATTATGAAGGATTGGGCGGCCAAAAATAAGGAAGATGTTAACAAATTTGCCGTTTTTTCCTCCGGTTATTTCGGGCTGGTCACACCGGAGGGCGGCCTGGAATTATATGATGGCGCTTGCCGTTTGATTGATGCTAACGGGCATCTGCTGGAAGAGTTCGCGGGGCGCAATTATCTGGATTATATCGCCGAACACGTCGAGGATTGGTCTTATCTGAAGTTCCCCTACTACAAAAAGCTGGGCTGGCCCGGCGGCGTCTACCGGGTGGGGCCGTTGGGCCGTTTGAATGTGGCCCAAAAAACCGGCACACCGCTGGCCGAGGCAGAACTCAAGCAGTTCAAGGCATTGAACAACGGCCAGCCGGTTGAGAATACACTCTTTTATCATTACGCCCGGCTCATCGAAGCCCTCTTCGCGGCTGAACGGGTCAAGGTTTTGCTGGATGATCCCGATATTCTCAGCCAGGATATTCTTAATACCCGGCGCGACTTCAAAGGCGAGGGCGTCGGAGTCATCGAAGCGCCGCGGGGGACGCTGTTCCACCATTATTGGACGGATGCCGACGGCAAACTGGAGCGGGTCAACCTGATTGTGGCCACCGGACACAACAACTGGGCCATGAGCAAAGCGGTAGACAGTGTGGCCAAAACCTACATTCACGGTCAGAACGGCCAGGTGGCGGAGGGGCTGCTCAACCGGGTGGAGGCAGCGATCCGAGCCTACGACCCCTGCCTGTCCTGCTCAACTCACGCGGTGGGCCAGATGCCGATCATCGTTGAGGTGATGGATGCAGGTGGTGTGGTGGTTAACACCTTGCGCAGAGAATAAAAACCTGATGCCAAAGATTCTAATCCTCGGCTATGGCAACCCCGACCGTGAAGACGACGGGGTGGCCTGGCATGTGCTGCAAAAATTAGCCCACTATTTCAACCGGTCTATCACCACGATGGACAGCCTTGAATTTGACCATCAAAGTGGTCACGTTTCCTCGCCCGCTTCGCGTCGCCTCCCCGCCTCTCCCGACCTGGCCTTTGCCCTGCAACTGGCCCCCGAAATGGCCGAGGTGCTGGCCCAATACCAGCAGGTCTGTTTTATTGATGCCCACACCGGCGCATTTCCCGAAGAAATCCGGCTGGCTCGGCTGGAACCGGGCTACCAAAGCTCACCCTTTACCCATCATCTCACAGCGGAAAGCTGTTTGTCCCTGGCCCAAACTTTGTACGGCCACGCGCCGGACGGCGTACTGATTTCAATTCGAGGTTATTCCTTTGGTTATGGGGTTGAATTATCTGAGCCAACATCGCTGCTGGTCGAGCCGGCGGTCAACCGGATTGTCAATTGGGTGGTTCAGTGTAAGGAGAAGGTCAACGTTTAGCCGAAAACACCCAAAAATCAAATGAGATGTGTCGTCCCAATTGATGACATGTGTCACTGACAAATAACAAAACCCTGACTTATACTTTCATAAAGTCAGGGTATATTTTTATTATGCACGAACTGGCGGTCACAGAAGGAATTTTAAAGACAGCTCTAGCGGCAACCGAGCAGAATGGGGCCAGGGCGATTACGGCCATTGATCTGGTGATCGGGGAATTGAGCAGCATTATGGATGACTCGGTCCAGTTCCATTTCGACGCGTTGAGCCAGGGCACGTTAGCCGAAGGAGCGACGCTGCGTTTTCGGCGCATCTCCGCTACGGCTCACTGTGGCAATTGTGACCGCCAGTTTCCCGTCAAAGCGCCCCTGGACCCCTGCTGCCCGGCCTGCGGCAGCACCCGCTTGCATATCACTGGGGGGAAAGAATTTTATGTGGAGAGTATCGAGGTAACGGATGAACATTCCTGTAGTTGAAAATATTTTGAACGCCAATGATCAAATCGCCAGGGCCAACCGGGCTGATTTTGAAGCCGCCGGCGTGTTTGTCTTAAATTTGATGGCTTCGCCGGGAGCGGGCAAAACTAGTTTCATTTTAGCCACGCTCGACCGGCTTTCGCCCCAACTGCGCCCCGGCGTTATCGAAGGCGATTTGGCCTCGCGGATTGATGCCGATACCATTGGGGCGCGCGGCGTGCCGGTAGTTCAAATCAACACCGGCGGCGGCTGTCACCTGGACGCGCCGATGATTCGCACCGCGCTGCCTGCGCTGCCGTTAGCGCAGTTGGATTTGCTCTTTATCGAAAATGTAGGCAACCTGGTTTGTCCGGCCAACTTTGCGCTGGGGGCAGATCGGGCGGTAGTCATCGCCAGCGTACCGGAGGGGCACGACAAACCCTACAAATATCCGGGCATCTTTGCCAGCGCCGATGTGGTTATCCTCAACAAGGCCGACCTCTTGAACGTTTTTGATTTTGACCTGGATTATTTCCGGCGGGGCGTGGAAATGGTCAACCCCGATGTGCCTTGTTTTTACCTCTCCTGCCGTACCGGGGCCGGTATGTCAGAGTGGGTTGCCTGGCTGTTGAGCCAGTTACCGGCAACCGGGTCTTAAGTCTCCATAAATAATCAATTTTGATTTTCAAAACAGGTAATTGTTGCTGAAAGCTTGGAAGGCTGGAAGGCTGATAAAGCAGTATCCAATCTTCCAGCCTTCCAAGCATATTACTGAATTTGATCGTCAAAAACGATAATTCAGTAATCACGAATTGAGGAGCCAGCACCCCCAGGTGCGGCTCTGCTCGGCACGTGGGCGTGCCTGCTCCGCGTCCTCTAAAATTGGCGATTGCAAATTGGAGTCCAAAGCTTGCTTTGATGATCTAGCCAAAGCAAGCTTTGGACTCCTTTTTCTAAATAAATACCAGTGAGGGTTCCGGCGACACCTGGCTGGGGGAGCCGAGAGCCTGCCGCAAGAAGTTTTTCACCTGATGGACCGGCACGGCCAGCCCCACCTCCGGGCCGGTAATCATCGTATTGATGCCGACCAGCCGGCCTTGTACATCCACCAACGGCCCGCCCGAATGTCCGGGCCGGAGATGCAGCCCAACCTGGATAAACTCACTCCGGCTGGCCGGCATTTCCAACGGCCGGCCGCTGTCAATTACAATTCCCGCCGTCGCCGCGCCCAACACCCCCCAGGGATGTCCCAAAGCCAGCACCCACTGGCCCGGTTTAAGCTGCTTTGAATCGCCCACAGCAATGGTGGGCAGGTTGTTGGCGTCCACCGAAAGCGCGGCCAGGTCACGTCCGGCGTCGGTGGCTAAGAGACGGGCCGGCAGGGTCCGTCCATCGGGCAAGGTCACTTGCAGATGGTCACGTCCGGCAACAACGTGGGCATTGGTCACAATCAATCCATCCGCGTGCCAGATCGTCCCCGCCCCCGCGCCCCGACCATTGCTGATCTGCACCAGGCTGCGCCGCACGTTTTCGATAACGGCTGACATTTCGTTATTTAATTGCTGCCATAAGTTAGACATTTTTAGACCTCAACAGGAAGGAACTGAAGGAACTCGTAGGAACTAAGGGATTGTCCAAAAATAAGTTCCCCCAAGTTCCTACGAGTTCCCAGGGAACTAAAGGAACTCGTGGGAACTCAAACGGGAAGTAAATTTTAGATGATTACTAAGAGGTTATTTTTGAGTTCCTTAAGTTCCCTCAGTTCCGTTAGTTCCTTTCTCCTACAACCACACTGATTTCCTGTACCTGTCCCCCGCGCACAATTTTGAGTGTGACCGGCTTGCCCACCCGGTCGGAACTGAGGAGAGCCAGCAGGTCATCGTGCTGCTGTACCGGCGACCCTTCCAAAGCCACGATGGTATCACCCAGTAGCAGCCCGCCCTGTTCGGCCGGACTGCCCGGCTCGACCGCCGCCAGAAGGAGGCCGGTTTCCTGGCCCAACTGCTGCTCCAGGGCAGCCGGCAATCGAACCGGCTGGGTATTCACCCCCAGATAGCCCCGGCGAATTTTGCCGTGCTGAACCAGCATGTCAACCACCCGGCGGATGGTAACGGTGGGGATGGTCAAACTAACCCCGCGCGCCAGGGCCGAGGTGTTCAACCCCAACAGTTGCCCGGCGGCGTTGATCAGCGGGCCGCCGGAAAAGCCGGGATACATGACCACATCGGTTTGAACGTACTGCTCAATCAAGCCGCCGGCGCCGGTGCGCCAGTCATTACCCAGGGCGCTGATGATGCCCAGCGTGGCTTGAACGGTCTGGCCGGGCCGGCCCAGGGCCAAAACCAGGTGGCCGACCTGCATACTATCGGTAGCGGGGGTTAAAGGAGTTAAATTTTGGGCGCTCGCGCGCAGCACGGCCAGGTCGGTGGTGGGATCCCGGCCAACCAGAGTGGCAGAAGCCATTTGGCCGTCGGGCAAGCCGACCTGAATATTATCGTCCTTTTCGACGGTGTGGTGGGCGGTTACGATTAAGCCATCGGCGGACCAGATGATGCCACTGGCTGCCAATCGCCGCCGGGCTTCGACCCGGACAATACCGGAGCCAGCGCCGGCAACCGTTTGAGCCATGGCATTGGATAAATTTTGTAAAGTCTCAGTCATAAATTAATTCCTTTCGAGCTTTGAGGGTTTGACCGGAGACGGGAGACCCATTCGGCAGGCTCAGGGCAGGCCGGGGACCGGCAATTTCTGTTTCGGTCTCCCGTCCCCGGTCCTCGGTCTTTGTTTATGCTCATAGTTTAGCAGCAATGGCGGACAAACGCATCAACCATCCGGCGAGGCTGTACCTGGAAAAATGGGTAGGGAACAATTTACGATTTACGATTTACGATTGGGAATCTGGTGATGAACTAAATCCAAAATCCAAAATCTAAAATCGTTAGAGGAGGATCAAGCCCAAGCGAGTGGCTCGCACGACGGCGTCGGTGCGGCTTTGGGCGTTGAGTTTGCTGAGGATGGCGTTGACGTGAAATTTAACGGTGTGGTCGCTAATGTCAAGGCGGCGGGCGATGGCTTTGTTGGGCAAGCCTTCGGCCAGCAGTTGGAGCACTTCCAGTTCGCGGGGGGTCAGGGGGTCGGTCAGAGGGGGTAGTTCAGCTTCCGGGGTAGATAGGACAGCAGCAGTCAAGCCCGGATCAAGGGCGACCAATCCCTGGGCAACGGCCAAAAGGGCGGCCTGGAGTTTTTCGGGTTCGGCATTACGGAGTAATAAGCAGTGTGCTCCGGCACTCCAGGCCTGGCTACTGTAAGTTTCGTCGGGTAGCAAGGCCACAATGGGCAGGCCGGCCTCGCGCAAATCGGCCAAACTATCCAAACTGGTTGCGGCTGGATTTGAGCCGGGCCGTGGCGCACCGGGGTCCCAGCCCAAATCGAAGAGCAGGACATCAGGCCGGTAGACATCGAGATGAGAGGAGAGGTCGGCTGCGGCGGCAATACGGCCAACAACAGTTAAGCCAGGCTGGTCGGCCAGCAGTGCGGCTAATCCAGCCCGTGCCAGGGAGTCGGCGGCGATAACGAGAACTCGTAATTTATTAGTCTGTGTCGACACTACTACCTGCCTGAGTCTAAGCTGCTTGATACTGGTTACACTTTCCGGGTAAACAATCGGTTTTATAAAACCTTAAAGTTTTTTTAAAGGGGCGTCCACACCGTATCTTATTGACGAAAATTTGGACTTTTAGTTAACCTGAAACAGGCTATCTGGGCTATACCTATTTTTAGAAATTTATGTTACTTTAAAAACCATCAGTCTGGGTAAAAATAATTCGTGGCGCAATTTTACCTGAAAAATTGAGTTCCATCTACCTGTCCATTAGAATCTTTTAGAAAGGAGGGACTGTCATGATATTTTTACCGCGTGAGGAAGGTCAGGGCCTGGTCGAGTATGCCCTAATTTTAGTTTTAGTCGCCATTGTTGTTATTGCTATTTTACTTTTGCTCGGCCCGGTTATTGGCAATACTTTCAGTAATATCGTTGGCAACCTGTAGTTTCATTTTTGATTAGCCCAGACGAAAAGCTCTACACCGTTCTTGGTGTAGAGTTTTTTGTTTGGCTCATGTATAGAACAAGTGCAATGTATCAGAGGCGGCTCCCACGCCGCCGAGGGCCGGGCGTGGGAGCCCGGCCTGCTTTGCACTAGTACTTAACATGAGCCTTTTGTTTTATACCCAACGCATTTCAAAATTTCCGTAGTTGATGCATCCCCATGCGTCAACGGACGGCATAGGGATGCCGTCCTACGGAAATTTTAACGTGCGCTTGGTATAGTTGAGGTTGGGTGGATCAGGAGGCGGTATAACTCGATGGCTAACAGGATCAGTAGCAAGGTGCGGATGATGATGGTCAGAGGCGTCAATTGGTTGAGGCCGCGCGAAAGGATAACCGGCCACTCCAGAAAATTGATAAAACTCAGGGCGATGATAAACAAGACCGCGCGTTTTTCTGGGAAAGTGAGCAACAGCAGGGGAATTAAAAAGGTTTGCCACTGCGGACTCCAGCCTTGCGACCACAGGAAAAAGATGACAAAGGTGAGGGTGGTGAAGACGATAGCATCCTGATCAGGGTTGGAACCGGGAGGGCGAGTGAAAATGAACAAGCCCAACAACCCAAAGGGAATGATAGTTAGCCAGGTAGGAATGCGGGCGGGCTTACCGACGGGACGAGTGGCTTTGGCCGGGTCAAAATGATCGGCCAGGGGGCCAAAGTTGCCGGTGGTCAAATTGCCGTCAATGATGGCCCAAACCGTCTGATAGGAGGATTTACCGGCCTGCGCTTGTAGGGAGGCCAGGGTCATGGTTGGATTGGCTAAGGCGAAGGGGCCAAAGATAAGCAGGCAAATCAAGAGCGTCCCTGCCCCGCAAACGACGGCAGCTTTGAGGCCCTGCCTGCGCCATACCGTTGCTACGAGCATGATAGGTAAAAATTTTACCATTGTTCCCAGGCCCAATGCGGCGATGAGAAGCATACGGCGATTTTTGAGCAGGCTGTAAAGCGCCAGCAGGATAAAAAAGGTGGTCAGCGCATCGAAGTTGCCCAACCAAAAGAAGAGAGGCGTGAACAGGGCCGTATAAATCCAGGCGATGGTCAGGGCGCGGGCACGGCCAAACAAAATAAAAGCCAGACGGTAGAGAAGATAGAGGTTGCCGCCTTCGGCCAGCAGCAGCACAAACGCCAGCAGCAGGATGTAATTCTTCAATTGCTGGCCGGCTAGAGTATAGACGGCAATATTCAAATAGGGGAAGATGGGCGGAAATTCATACCAATAATGAATAAACGGATAAAAACCACGCTGAGTCATGTCGGCCAAGTTGAAGTAATGCTGATAATCGCCATAATAGATCAAGTTTTCAGGGGGAAACGCCATGAGCAGCATCAGGCGGCTGGTGAGAAAAAGAATCAGGATCAGGGAAAAATCGGCGGAGTTTGAATTCTTGGTTAGCATATTATCGTTTTCTCAAGAGAAGATAATCATCTTTCTCAAAAAGAATGGTGTAATCCTGGCCGGCTTTCAAGGCGGCAACCTGTTCCAGGTAAGCCTCCGGCTGGAAAATGGGAAAGATGTTACCTTGTAAATCCAGAGCAATGTATTCGGCCGGGCCGTATTGACTGCTGGTGAGACGAGGAAACAGATAAATAGCGGGCCGGTGGGTCAGATGGGTACTGAGCGAGGTTTGGGCCGAAACAACGGCATCGGGTGAGATGAGTTGCAACATTTGCTGGGCGGAGTCGTATCGAGCTTGACCGGCGGGCCAGGCAAAGCTCAAGGAAAGGGGCGTGTGTCCAAATTTTAGCTGGTAGCTTAAGGTGGTCAACAAAACCATTAGCATAAATGCAGTCGTTAAAAAAGTGGGTGAGATGGTCATTTTCTGGCGCAGTAATTTGATGAGTAAGGCCGCCCCATTGATGGCCGAGGCAACCACAAAAGGCACAACCATGACCGAATAATGAAATCTATCCAGGGCATAGGTAGTTGGCAAATCGGACAGCAGGTTCATGGCTATGGTGGGGGCAGCAATTAACAGGGTCAGCGGGTCGAGCAGTGACAGATAGGCAACAGGCGCTAAGAGATGGGTGATGTATCTCACTTTATCGGGGTTTGACCAGATATAGTCCCAGACAAACAGGGGCCGGGTCAGAACGGTCAACAACACTTGGGGGATGGTGTCGCCGAGAACTTCGTAACGATGCAAACCAAAATGGGTGTCGCTGCCGGCGTAGGTAGGAATAAATATGATGGTCAAAAAGAGGAAAGCCGCAAAGCCGCTCAGACCGACCGCTAATCCCCGCCAATTTCTTTGGGTAACAAATAAATAAAAGCCCAGCATGCCTACAAATAAAACAGCATCCTCTTGACAGGCCGCTGCCAAAATGCTGAAACTTAAGAAAAGCCAAAAACGGCGCTGCTGTAGATACCAATAGGCAAACGGCAAGAAACCGGCGGCTAAAGTGACCGGGTGAAACTCGAATAGATTAGCGCCCTGCAAGGCCGGAAAGAGTAGATAGGCGGCGGCAAAGACGAGCGCCGCCCAGGCATTGAGTTTCTCAGCGGCCAGCCAGTAGAGGGGGAGCGCGCCCAACGCCAAGACAACTGTCTGTACAAGCAGCAGGGCCTTAGCATCGGGCCAGACCAGGTAGCCCAGGCCCAACGGGAGCAAAATCGGCTGGAAATGGATGGCAAAAAGAGAGTCTACACCGATAAATTCGGCGCTAAAAAAGTTGCCGTGCAGGTTGTTCCAGGCCGCATAATCAAAAATTCCCAAATCAAAGCCATTGGTCAGGAAGTGATCGTGGTTGGTAAAGGATAAATAGCTAAAGAAACCGATGTAGGCGGCTATCATGAGTCCTAAAATGAGAAGGGGATAGGTTAATTCTTTGCGGCTCATATCCTTGATTTATTGAGTATCCACAGTGGTGAAAATATTAATATTATCAATGGTCTTCAGGGTGAAAGCTGTAGGCGATTCTACTTCCGAAAGAAACTGTTCGGTTTCGCTGCCGGCCTCTAAAATATAAGTTTGCCGGGGCAGAGTAGCCACGTAATGGGTGTAGCTTTCATAGCGGTCGCGTGAGCGGTAAGGCGCAATGATTAATTTTTCACGGCTCAAAAAGGTAAGTTTGTAGGCATTCTGATAATATGCCTGGCCGCCTTTGATTTGCTCACTCTCCAAAAAATCAACGACTTGTTGGGCAGAGCAGACCTGTGGCAAAGATTGATAATACTGCCAATTGATGACCCCATAGTAGCCCCAAATGAAGACAGTCAGCAGAATAACCAGGATAGGTTGGGACCTTTGCCAATATGTCAGGGCTAGGCCGGCCACACCGCTTAAAACAAACAACATGGGCAAAAAATAGCGAATATGCTCGATGACGTAATTATTGCCGTTGATAAAGCCAAAGCCTATGATTAAACTGCCCAGCAGCCATAAGTAATGCTCCGGCTGAGGCGTGATAGGCCGCAATAAGAGGAGATCAAGCAACGCCTGGCGATAATGTTTACCAAAATGAAGAAAAATGGCGACAAAAATAGCGGCAAGCCCTATTTTGCTCAAAATCATTAACCACAAGGCACTGTCGGTGTGGGTACGTAAGCCAATTAGGGCCGGAATAATGCCAAAGAGGTGTAACTGCCACAATTCGGGTAAACGCTGCCAGGTAATGAAATTAAAATTGTCTACTCCGCCCGTTGAGTTGCCGGGATTGAAAAAGTAATAAATCATGGGGGCTATGCCTAAAATACCGCCCAGGCCAAGCCAGAATAGGTAAAGTTCAGGATGGTCTTGAGAAGAGGCGTTAGAACTTAACTGTTTACGCCAGCGAAGTAACGTTATCCACGTGATCCAGGTAATTAAAATAGCGCCAATTAACAGGCGTTGAATATAAAGTACGTCAATCGCCAGGTTGAAGGCAAATAAAATTATCAGGATCAGCGCCATGATACCCAAACCAATTATCAACCAGATGAACAGAGATAAACGCCCCAGGTAGTTTCGCCATTCAGGCCACTTGGGTGAGCCAAGACCCCAAACAACCAACACTGTAAACAGGTAAAAAACAGACAAGGGATGAGTCCACAGAGCCAAGCCGGCCACCAACCCAACATTGAATACCCGGCCATAACTCCAGCCGGAGGTGAAACCTCTCTGGACCAATAGAAACAAGAACGTGCCCAAAAACAGCATTTCCGCGTTGCCACCATTGGCCCCGTAAGTATGTACGGTCAACATAGCTGGAGGCAGCGCCAAAAATAGGCTTCCCCACACAGCCGTTGAACGATTATGCCATCTATCCAACCATACAAATGAAACTGTCACAAAAGCCAGATAAGAGGTAACCGGACTCAAACGAAGTAACAGCCCGTTCATATCGTCAAAAAGCCAAAAGATGACCGCTGCGATCATAGCTTCTAAACTGCCCAGGTAGAACTGTCCGTAGAAAAAAACAGGGATGTGACCTTCCAAAATATGTTTAGCCATCAAGCCGACAATGGCTTCATCGGAATTGAAATCGCCACACCAACGAGTCAGCAAAATACCTCTCACTAAAATGGCGACAGCGATGGGAATGAGTAAGGCGAATCCGAAATTTTGAAATCTGAAATGTAATCTCTGGAGCATGCTCTGATACCTGGTGCTTTTTCTGGGATTTTGTTTGTTTTTCAGTTTTCTGCGCAATCAAACAACTCAAAAACATGGATGCTGTCTTGAACGGTTATCGGGTGTAAACACGGTACAGTAGTTACTTGCTTTAGCAGATCTTGAGCCGTATCTGTCCCCGGCCCTTCGGTCTCAATTAATACATAACGCACCTGCCAGCGGTTTAGCAGGGCCAAACTGGCGGCATCGGGAAAGGTGAGTAGTTCGGGGTGACGCCGGCCTAGCATAAAGCCAAAGGGGTTGCCATAGGCATGGACGATAGGTTTACAATGAGTTCTGGCATAAATAAATTGGGAGCCGTTAAAGCTGCTGTCAAGCGGATATTGAATCATAGCATCGCCGTCGGGTTGGCGGCGAGAAGTAAGGTCATTGCAATAGTTGCCTCGCCAGGATATTGGGGCGGCTGCATTGTGGCTGGGTTGTTGGCGCAGCCAGATGTCAACCGGGCGCTCGATAAAGGGCCGGTGGGTGGGCATGGGTTTCCACCAGACCTCAAATAAAGCCAGGCTGATAATGATAAGCCAGGGCCAGGTGGAAGATGGAAGATGGAAGATAGAGGATAGAGGATTGCTATGGCTCGCAGTTCGTTTTTTGATTGGCGGGGTTCGATTGGGGCGACGGGAAGCGATTTCGCGTTGGTGCCAGGCGGCTGCGCCATAAGCAGCCAGGATAGCGATGCCAAAAATGGCAAACTGACCAAAGCGGGTCCAGGTACGGGTATTACCCACTGCCGGGACGAACCATCGGATGAGCAGCGATGGCAGCGGGATGACAATCCCGTTCTCTTGTTCAAGCGTGAAGGGTTCTCGCTGCAAGGATAAGTTCATGGAAATATCGTTCATTATCTGGTTAAAGCTGTTTACCACAGCGGGCGGCGCCGGAATGACCACCTGCCGCCCGGCCAGGTGCAGGGTTAACCCCAGGCTGAGGACAATCGCCACCAGGGTGAGATAGAGCCAGGGCCGGGTGGTTTTGCCCTGGCTCCAGCGCAGGCCATAAATGGCAAAAAGAATAGCCACCAGACCCGGACTTAATAAAAATTCCGTAGCAATGTTCAAATTGGAATCAGGAAAAAAGCGGCCGGCTTCAAAATCGGCTTGGCTGGGCGAAGTTTTGTCGGCCAGGGCGGCCAGCGGCAGAATTTTTTCTTCAATAAAAGTACCCCACAAGGGATGGAAGGGATTGGGGATAAGATAATCGGTGGGTGAGGCCGACCAGAAATTGGTATTTTCCAGAGTGGGGCGAGTATCAGGATCACTGCTGACGGCTAAAAAGGGCGGCAAGAAAGGGGCGATGAGGATTATCGCGGTGACGATGAAGATGCCCAACCCCATCCAAAGCCCTCGGTCTCGAAACTGAACGGGCCAGGGCCAGGCTCGGACTGCCAACCAGATCAGGCTTAACAACCCGCCGGCCAGAGCCAGATACCACGAGGCCAGGGCATTGAGGCCAAAGGCAAGGCCACCGGCAAAGGCATAACGCCGGCGCCCGGTTTGTAGAAACCTTTCGATAAAAAGAAAAATGAGGGGAAACCAGCCTATTGTCAGGTGGATCAGATGAAAATATTGTCCCCGCCGAAAGGGGGCAAAGCCAAAAATGATACCGGCCAACAGACCGGCCCACCAACTGTGAGTCAATTGCCGGGCTAACAAAAAGGCGCTAAAACCACCCAGAAAAATATTAAAAAAAAGCAGGGCGTTATGGGCGCTGTACTCGCCAAAAGCAAGGGTAAAAGGTAGGCCAAAGAGGGTGTTGGTGGGGGTAATCTCGCTGTAAGCTAAGGGATAGCCAAACGGGTAATAAATAAAAGGGACCAGCCAGGGCGATTGACCCGTCTCAATCAGCGTATGCTTAAACCACCATAACCGCCAGACATATTCGTAAGTATCCCCGCTTCCGCTGACCTCGTCAAAAAAATGAAAAATGATCGGCCGCAGGAAGATAGCCGTCAGGAGGAGGAAAAAAAGAGCAGCCAGCAGGTTGCCGCTAAAAATTGAGATTAGCCGGGCCGATTTGAATAGAGCCGGACTCTGTGGAAGCTCTACAGAAGTTCTTTGCATAAGGTAATTTAACTGTTGTTGCGTTGATAAATGGCCCGGCCAGCGATTGTTTCTACCCAATGATAATCTTTGGCTAAACCCTGGGTAAGCCAGGCAGGGGGATCATCTTGCGCCACAACGATAAATTTAGTGGTAGGGGCAAAAAGCCGGCGTTGTAGTTCCGCCGGCCCACCGGGGATATTAGGCTCCTCCAGGTATTTGGGCCAGATAAAATCCAAAGCGCAGCGACGATTGGCTAAAAAGTAAAGTTGAACTTCTTCGCTCCAGATATAGATGCGATCATCAGGCTGTGAATGAGTTTGGATATAAGTAGCAATATCTTGTAGAGCCACAAACATCGGGCCGGTGGGAGGCCAGCTTTTTTGCACAAATTCACGATAGGTTTCCTGGCCCGTTTTGTAACGGATGTAGTGATACAAATAGCCGCTATTGACAAAAAGGTAAGTCGCGCCAATTGTCAATAGCAATAACGCTAGTATGGGCCAGCCTACCCTTTTGAGTTTAGGGTTGACCTGGGCCAGCCACAGCGGCTGCGTTATAAACCAAGCGGCTAATAGACTCAGTGACGGGGTGATAAGCAAGTAATAGTGCCAAAAAGCGTTGTAGCTGATGCCCGCTTCGATGAAAGAAAGTAGAAACCAGAATAGAATAATATATTTTGTCAGCCTGGGCAAGGTTTTATCAAATGGCATTAACAGCGCTCCGGCTAAACCGGAGGTCAATAAGGGCAGATTGGCTATTGCCAGGCCACTAAGCGGATAGAGAAAAAGGAACAATGGATTAACCGTAGTCGAAGTGACGTGGCCCTGGCCCAGGGTAAAAACTAGGCTCAACCGGGGCAAAAGCCCCAAGGCGCCAAAGTAAATCACCACCGGCAACAACCCGGCGATTAAGCCAAACCCTAGCCAAAGCGCGCGCCGGAACAAACGCTGGATGGCCTCTTTTCTGTCCGGCTGCGTCCAGCATTGAATCAGCAGAACCAGGCCTGTTAGCACCAGAGCCGAGATATAAACTGCCTTAAATAAGATACAAATAGCCCCGATCAGGCCAATCCAAAGAAACTGCCAATCTGGGGTATCGCGGTTTTGGAAGATAAGCAAGAGCAATACGACGGCGATACGGGGTAAGTTAGCAAATAGTTCAATTTCGGCGGTGTGACCCTCCAGGGCATAGTCTGAGGTAAGCAATAAAAATAGAATTACGGCAATCCAGCTCGTCTTTCTATCGGTAAAGGTCCGAGCGAGGTAATAGAATAAATAGGCCGTGGGGATAAGCCACAAGGCCAAAAAAAACCTGATGGCCCACGAATTGTCGCCCCATAAAGAGAAAGCCAGCGCATTAATATAGTAGATCAGAGGTAAATGATGGCCGGGATGGTAACTGCTGTACAGAGGTTCGCCTTGCAAAATAAGTCGTCCGCCATAAGCATTGGCGGCGCTGTCGTCGTCAAGGGGTTTTTCGAAATAAGGGAGACGAGTCAGAAAAACGAGGATTGGCAAAAGAGCCAGAAGTAACAGTTCAATTTTTTGATGCTTGATAGTTGACAGCATAGTTGTGAATAGCGGCCTGGAAGTTAAGTGAAGCATCAATCCAGGTGGTTAATTCTATGAGAGGTTTTGGCTTGGTTTTGAATATAAATTGTGGTTTGATCGGGTTAAGCCTATTTCACTAACTGGCAACAAGCCACATAGCGTAAAGGAATAAAATTAAAGGGGATGGCTTTAATTTGGCGAATAACCAGAATGTCATCAGATATTTCTTTGAGCAAGGTTAAATCAAAACTATGCAAGTGCCATTCATCTGTCATCTGATCCGGCGAACTATACGAATCGTCTGCGCCCTTGAGTAACCACTTCCCTAAACCCAGCTCACGAATGATAGTTTTAACCCGGTCAATCCAGACCTCATTGGGTACACTAATAACGATAACAGCATCACTTGTAGCTACTCTGGCTATTTCACCGACTACTCGACGTGGATTGGCAACGTGCTCCAACACCTCACTACAAACAAGCTTATGGAATTTACCACTGGCAAAGGGAAGTTGTTCGGCATTCGATTGCGCCAAGATCACTTGATGGAAAGCTAAACGACGCTGCGATTTTTTAATGAGAAAGCTTGAAAGATCAATTCCGTGCAATCGAATTGCCGGAATCTGCTCCAGGATATTACCAGCGCCACATCCGATTTCTAAGACACTATCCTGCTGATGGGTGTTTAGAAAGTTTAGGATAGTTTTTACTCGACGACGTTCGATCCAGCGAATTAAGAAGTTAGAACGAAGATGATAGGCTTCTGGATCATAACGGTGAGCCATTTCTTCATTCCATTGGATGAAATCATTTTCGGTCTTAAAAGAAGTGGGCATCAGTACCTCTTATGTGGTTGCAACATTTTTTTCGATATACCGATCATACCACAGTTGAAAGATAAGCAAGGTCCACAAGACCTTGCGATTATCGCGCTGCTGCGCGAAATGCTCATCGAGCAGTTGCCGCACATAAGGGTAATTAAAAAAGCCCTGCCGGTTGATGCGCGGCTCCGACAGCATCTCCATCACCAACTCTCGTAACTCGGTTGTCAGCCAGCGGGCGACCGGCATATTAAAGCCTTTTTTGGGCCGATGGATAATCTCTTTGGGCAAGGTCCCGTTCATACTCTTTTTAAGCAGATACTTGCTGGTCAGCCGTTTCAGCTTAAGTTCGACCGGCAAATCCGTAGCAAAGTGGACCATTTCTCGGTTCAAAAAGGGAACCCGCACTTCCAGAGAGGCGGCCATGCTGGCCCGGTCAACTTTGTAGAGGATATCGCCTTCCAGGTACATTTTCATATCGTTGTAAAGCAGTTGATTCAAGGGCAGGCGGGCGTCACACTCGCGGGCGTGGAGATAAGCCTGGGTATAGGTGTCGCGCAAAACCGGCTTAAACCAATCTTGTAACAGCAGCGTCTTGTCCTCATCCACAAAAGAGCCAAGCCAGCGATGATGGCGGACTTGCAGCGGTACGCCCCGGCCCGCCAGAAAACGCCGTATCTTGAAATCAAAGCTGATGTTGTTGAAAGAAACCGGCATCAAATCGAGCAGTTTGGGAGCAACTGAGGCGCGTATTTGCCAGGGCACAGTCCGCTCATAATACTCAATCAGCCGGTGCGCCGCCAGGGTCGGATAACCGGCAAACAGCTCATCACCGCCATCGCCACCCAGCACCACTTTAACGTGCCCCCTGGCAAAAAGCGATAGGAAATAGGTGGGGATCAGCGATGAGTCGCCAAACGGCTCGTCCAGAAAATCGGTGATGGTCGGGACCATCTCGGCAACCATCTGGCTGGTCAGAATCAGTTCGTTATGGCGCGTGCCCACATGCTGCGCCACCTTTCGGGCGTAGGCCGACTCATCAAACGAGGCTTCCTGAAAACCGACGGAGAAACTATCAACCGTGCCGGGGTATAATTGGGCCATGAGCGCGGCAATGCTGCTGGAGTCCAACCCCCCGCTGAGCAAAACGCCAACCGGCACATCGCTGACCAGCTCTTGTTTGACGCTTTCTTTCAAGGTCTGGTACAGACCATCGGCGTAATCCCGCCAATGGACCGGCGGCCGGCTTTCGCTGCGGGCCAGGCTAATCTGCCAGTACGGTTGGCGCTGAAGCCCCTGCTGATTGTAACGCAGGCTATACCCCGGCTCCAGCCGGTAAATATGGCGGATGATGGTTCGCGGCGAGGGCACATACTCAAAGGAGAGATATTCGTTCAGGGAAATCAGGTCAATCTCACGCTTGACTTCAGGATGAGCCAGAACCACTTTTAACTCTGAGCCAAAGATAAAAAAATTACCTATTTCAGTGTAATACAATGGTTTGATACCCATCCGGTCACGCGCCAGGGTTAATTCCTGGCGTGGAATATCCCAGATGGCAAAAGCAAAGATCCCGTTGAGATGTTGAATACAATCCAGGCCAAATTCCTCATAAAGATGGAGAATGACCTCGGTATCGGTTTGAGTCCGAAAAGCATGCTCCTTTTTTTGCAAATAAGTACGCAACTCGCGGTAATTATAAATCTCACCATTAAAGACAATCCACATCGATTCATCTTCATTGGCAATAGGCTGGCGGCCGCCGGCCAAATCAATGATGGAGAGACGGCGCGACCCGAGGCCGGCCGGTCCGCACTGATAAATCCCCTGTTCGTCAGGCCCCCGATGTTTCATTGCCTGGGTCATCTTGAGCAAAATGTCCTGGTTGACAGATTGGGAGGATTTTAGATCAACAATACCGCAGATGCCACACATGCTTGTCCCTCTTATATAGGAATGGTTTTGCTGGCTGACCGTTTTTGTCGTTGCAAATAAAGGCTAACCCACAATATCATCGGAAACAAATGGCCCAACTGCCAGGCCCACGGACCGAACCAATTAGCCAGGAGCGGCAGCCACGAAACGACAGCCGCCAGAATTGCTACCCCCCAGGTGAGACGGGCCATGGCCGGCAGCACCACAAAATAATGGTAAGAGTGAAGGTAAGGCAGGGCAAATACCCCGGCCAGCATGAGCATGTCTTCGTCGCCACGGGAAAGCCATAACAGAATAATAACCAACGGCAGCGACCACGGCCAGATGCTAATATCATGCGGCTCTTCCCAGGCGGTAAAATTGCTGATGGTCAACATATCGAGCGGCCACAGCCCCCAAATAGCTGTGGTCAGGGCCAGCCAGATGAGTAAAACAACCAGGTCTTTTTTACGAGCCAAAAATGCCAGATAACCCACCTGGGGTTTAATTGTTACCAACGGCGCCAACCAGGGCATGCCGGTCAGCCCAAAAACAATCAGCCCTTCAATCTGGCCCAGAAATACCAACCACAAGGCCGGCAAGGTAAAAAAAGCCAGGCTCATCGCCAGTAACGAAGCCCGCCGCTGGTATAAGCCCAACGCCAGGCCGGTAAAGGTAATGCCAATTAAAAGGGGCCAGGTAAGATAACTGACATATTCAACCCAGGGTGGATAGTAAGAAAGGCCCTCTTCCTGGACGGGGGTGCTGAAAAAATTAACCCAATCATAACCGATTAATCCGACCGGGGGTAAAAGTGAGCCGAGAAACGAGAAAACAACCATTCCGACAACGATAAAAAGGAGATACTGCCAGATAGGCATTGATCGCTTCGGCTGCGGCTGCTCTGGAAAAAAGGTGGCATCAATTTTCCGCCATAGTTCCAGCCAATTAACCTCTCTCAATTTTAACCCTTGTTCCATCGAATAAACTTTCTTTAGGAATGAGAATCAAATAAGTTACCTATTGGGGGATTGGAAATTGTTAATCTGAACCTCTAATCTCCAATCTCCCGTATTCCCTTAAGGCTTCGTTTAAAATTTCTGCTGCAACCTCGTTCCCACGTGGATTAAGGTGAATATCCTTGCGAAAATAGAGCATTTCATCCGTTTGATTGGCTCGCTCGCGCAGAGCCGGAGTTAAATCCAGACAGGTCAAAGTTTGTTGCCGGCAAAAATCAGCCATCGTTTTATTGAGTTGATCAAGTTGAGGTTGCAGCTCTGCTGGAGCATAGACTTGCTCCCGATAGGGGAATAGGATGACCATAAACTGGGTCTTTTCATCCTGGGCTAATACTTGTTGGCGAGCCTCCAGAATAGACCGTTGGGTCAACATCAGGCCGTCGGCAACTTCGGGGACGCTTAAATCGGTGTAAGTCAACCACCAGACCAGATTGGAGTCGCGGGGGGCAGTTTGATTGTTGAAAGTGACCAGGTTGTAAAAAAGGGCGCGATTGTACCAGAAAAACGCGCCAATGTTGTATACCGTTGAGTGGCGAGCCAGCCAGGCTAGAACAGGATTGCGCCAAAATTGACCCGCTTGGGCTGCGCCGCTGCCAAATTGCTCAAAGCGCCAGGCGTCGTTTAAATCATTGGGGAAGAAAACCCAGACCACCACTTTGGGCTGCAAGGGCAGGCCATAGCGGGCCAGCATCCGCTCCTCTTGCTGCGGGCTGTAACCCACCACGCCCAGATTGGCCCAATCCTGACCGGTTTGCTGTTCCAAGATTTCAACCCAGCATGCTTCCACGGCCACGCTGGCGCAACTGGCGTACGAGTCGCCGATGACTACGGCAAAAACCTCGCCGGATAAACCGTCGTCGCGAAAGCCGGCGTCGGCGGCCCCCAGCGAAACGGTTGATACCCGGTAAATACCGGGGCCGGTATCGTCTTCAAAGGGTACCTCAAAATCAACCAGGTTTGGCGCGTACTTATACCCCAGGGTTTCATCTGGCACAAGTCCTTTTAAGGGCTGGTCTTGTTCAGGTTGAAATACCGATTTCACTTCGCGTGGGATCGAGCCGGGGAATAGTTGGGCCAGCGCCTCAATTGCCAACAACGGCAGCAGCAAGCCCAACACAATCAGACCAATTATGCCGCCAGGTGAGAGTTTTGGATTTTTTGTAATAACAGATACGGGAGGATTTATTTTTGTTTTGACGGCGCTCAAACCCTAATCCTTTATTGGTTAAATACTATGGGTAGCATACACCAAAAAAGGGTTAGAATATAGGGGCAAAAGTCCCTAATTATGACGCCCATTGGTCACATGTTAAAGCCGAAAGAAGAGTTAGGAATGTGAAGCGGGCTTCTCGAAGAGATTTTTTGAACTATCGGGGCCGGTGGGCAACGGCGGCAGCGTTGAAATAGGGACACGCCGCTGCGGCAGGAAACGGGTCAGGGCCAGGCGCATGACCGTATACATAGCTTTATAAATTTCGCGCTGAGATATTTTTGATTGCCCGCGTTCGCGATTGGCAAAGATAATAGGAATTTCACCCACCTGATACCCCTGCCGCTGGCATTTGAACAACATTTCCACCAAAAAAGAGTAACCGTTAGAAAAGATATGGTCAAGGTCAATGTTTAATAAAACTTCACGGTGATAACAGCGAAAACCGGCGGTACAATCATTGGCCCTTAAACCCAAAGAGGCGCGGGCAAAGGCGTTAGCTCCCCAACTCAAAAAACGGCGCTGCCATTCCCAGTTAACCACCCCACCCTGCGGGATGTAACGCGAGCCAATGGTGATATGATAATGCTGCGACAGGTTTACCAGGGCCGGAATGTAGACCGGATCATGGGAAAAGTCCGCATCCATGGTAATCAGGCGGTCGGCGCCTTCGGCTAAACCCAATTTGAAACCGGCAATATAAGCCGTACCCAAACCCAACTTCCCGGCCCGGTGAATCACCTTTATCCGAGGATTTTGGGCGGCCAGTTGATCGGCAACATCGCCGGTCCCGTCGGGTGAGTTGTCGTCAACCACAATCACTCGAGCCTCGACCGGCAGGGCCAAGATTCGGTTTACCAGTTCGGTGATATTGTCTTTTTCATTATAAGTGGGTATGATAACGCGAATGTCCAACCGAAACTCCACAGGCAAAAATAAAAGCGGCACGCATCTTACCACAACTCAGCGGATTGGGCTACTTTGAAATGAGGCGAAGAGGCGGGGACACGAGGAGGCGAAGAATCCCCTCGCCTCCTCGCCTCACGTGTCATCGCATCTTTGTTTTTGAAGGAGAAACCTGATGTCAACGCAAAGCCAGGTGATTATCGAAGTTATAAACAGCGAGGTCCTATGCCATAATCCCCTGGGGGACTCAGCCATGCGCCGGACGCCGGTCTATCTGCCGCCCGGCTATGATAACAGCACAACCCGCTATCCCGTAGTTTATCTGCTGACCGGCTTTACCGGGCGCGGAACAATTCTGCTGAACGACTCCGCCTTTGATGAACCGATCCAGGAGCGGCTTGACCGGTTGATCCTATCTGGCCAGGTGCAGCCGCTGATTGTGGTTATGCCCGATTGTTTCACCCGCTACGGCGGCAGCCAGTATCTCAACTCCAGTGCGACAGGGCGTTATGAAGATCATTTGATCGAAGAGGTAGTGCCGTTTATAGATGAGCGTTATCGTACCCGCGCCGAGGCCGGCTATCGGGCGGTGATGGGGAAGTCATCGGGAGGCTATGGCGCGCTGGTGCAAGCGATGCGCCACCCCGATATTTTTGGCGCGCTGGCCTGCCACAGTGGGGATATGTATTTTGACTACTGCTACAAACCCGATTTTGTAAAGTTTCTCAATGCCACAGGCCGGCTCTCGCTGCAAACGCCGGCAGCGCTGCAACAATTCCTGGCCAACTTTTCGCCCAAAATGCACCCCAAACCGGCCAACTTTTTTGATGTCATCCACATTGCCGCCATGTCCGCCTGCTATTCCCCTAACCCAGACGCCCCCTGTGGCTTCGACCTGCCCTTTGACCCCATTACCGGTGAACTACGTCCTGCCGTCTGGCAGCGCTGGCTGGCCCACGACCCGATTACCATGCTGCAAGATGAACAGCATGTAGCTGCGCTGCGCCGCATGAAACTCATTTATCTCGACTGCGGCAGCCGTGACGAATACGCCTTGCACTACGGAGCGCGTATTTTTTGCCGGCGACTGGACGGGTTAAATATTCCCTATTTTTATGCAGAGTTTGAGGGAGGCCATCGGGATACTCAATTTAGGTATGATGAGTCATTCAAAGCGATTTCTAAGGTGTTCGGTTAAAACAACCCCCACTTTCGTTTTCTCACCGCTCCGGCGCCGATCGGATCAAACCCTTCAGTCCACCGCGTTTGCTGGTTGTACCTGGCCTGGCTCAGTTTGGTCTGGCTCAAATCGGTTTCCCGCAGGTCAGCCCCGCTCAGGTCAGCCTCGCTCAGGTCAGCCTCGCTCAGGTCGGCTTCTTGCAGCTCCGCTCCAGTTAAATTGGCCCTGCTCAGGTTGGTTTCGGCCAGGTTCGCTTCACCCAGCCTGGCCCCAACCAGCTTGGTTCCGCTCAAGTTAGCCCCAAAGAGATCGGCCGCGCTCAGGTTAGCCTTGCTCAGATCAGCGCCGCTCAAATCGGCCAGGCGAAAATTGGCAAAAACCATATTCGCCTCGCGTAGATTGGCCCCTCGCAGGGTGGCCTTGATCAGGTTGGCAAAAACCAGGTTAGCCCCACGCAACGTTGCGCCATCGAGGTTGGTTTGGTTCAGGCTGGCTTCGTGCAGCAGCACTTCACTCAAATCCAAGTGCGACAGATCGAGCTTGCTCAAATTCAGCCGGCGCAGGTCAAGCTTATTACCCTCTCGCCGGGCTGTCTCAAATTTTTTTATGATCTCATCACGATCCATCAGCCGCCTTCAATCAGCGCCACCAGCCGCTCCACCACCGCCCGCGCCGAGGCTTTATCGGTAGCAACACACGATACAACCGGCTGTTTGGCCGGCAGTTTGAGCGCCTGCCGGATTTCCTCGCTGCTTAGCCCCTGGCGATCCGCTTTGTTGGCCGCCAGCAGAAAAGGCACGTTTTTGTGTTTTTTGAACGCTGCCAGCAGGGTTGTTGCTTGCTCAAGGCTGCGCCGGTCGGTTGAGTCGACCAAAAAGATAAAGCCGTGCATATCCTGGGCCAGAATATCGCGCATAAAATCAAAACGGTCCTGGCTTGGCGTGCCAAACAAATGCACCGCGCTGCCCTGGCTAATCTTCACTCTGCCGTAGTCCAGAGCGACGGTGGTTGCCCCTTTGACCTTTTTTTCGGCCGGATTATGGCTGGCTTTATCGGTGTTAACCGGCTCAATCTCTGTGACAGTTTTGACAAAGGTGGTTTTACCGGCGTTAAAAGTCCCGGTCACGACCAATTTGTACAATTTGGACATGATCCCTCCTTTCAGATGGGGAACTGCGCGGCCATACTTTATGGTAAGTGGAAATCCTTACTTTGTCAAACAAGCAGATGACTTACATCTATCAGAAAAGTGACATTTACTACTTTAAAAACAGGGCAAAATGCGATAAGCTTGGCTCATGTATAGAACAAGTGCAATTTAGCAGAGGCGGCTCCCACGCCGCCGAGGGCCGGGCGTGGGAGCCCGGCCTGCTTTACACTAGTACTTAATATGAGCGATAAGCTTTGGGGGAAGGCTGGAGGGTTGGAAGGTTGGAAAGTTGGAAGGTTGGTCGGCAAGCAAATTACAAATTTGCCGTCCATCTGACTACTGATTACTGATTACAGGCTACTCAAATATCATTAAGTTAAGGCTGTAGCATAAGGGCCTTGTGCCCGTTTATAGCCGCCCACAAGGGGCTAAACTACACTAACTTAATGACATTGACTGGCTGCTGATTACTATTTCCAAAGGAGGAATCTCATGAAAAAAGAACTTGTCAAAGATTGGATGACTCGTGATGTGGTCACAATCTCTCCGGAGATGACCTTGCCGGAGGCGCACCGGCTGATGGAAGAGAAGAAAATTCGCCGCTTACCTGTCGTAGATAGCGGTAGATTAGTCGGCATTGTGACCCGTGGCGATATCCGGGGGGCGGAGCCATCCGGGGCCACCTCCCTGAGTATCTGGGAAGTCAACTATCTCCTGGCCAAGCTCAAAATTGGCGAGATTATGACCGCTCACCCCCTCACCATTGCCGCCGAAGAAACCATTGGCGAGGCAGCCCGGCTTATGCTGGAAAAGAAGATTAGCGGTCTGCCGGTTGTTGATAACGCCGGGCGTCTCGTCGGCATCATCACCGAGTCGGACATTTTCCGCCTGGTGGTGCAGGAGTGGCACAAAGATTAGTTGTAATTTGATAGGGATAAAGCTGAGGCCACGTTTGAAAATTTTGCCGGGCGTGGCCTCATACCAACAGCTCAAGTCAATTGTCTGCGCCCAAACGCACGTGACCGCTTAACATACTCTTCTGCCGCGCGGCGGTTGCCTTCGATCTCTGCCGGGGTTAATTCGCGGACAACTTTAGCCGGCGCGCCTATAATCAACGAGCCGGGAGGAAATTCTTTACCTTGCGTCAACAGGGCGCAGGCCCCCACGATACAGTTCTCGCCCACCACCACCCCATTGAGCAGCACCGAGCGAATACCGATCAAAGTGTTATCGCCCACCTGGGCGCTATGAATAACCGCGCCGTGGCCAATTGTTGCGCCTGCACCAACAATAACCGGAAAGCCGGGGTCGGCGTGGAAAATGCAGCCCTCCTGAATGTTGGTGCGCGGGCCAATGGTCAGCGGAGTGGTATCGCCTCGCAGGGTAGCATTGAACCAAACACTACACTCTTCGTCCAGGGTCACATCCCCTACAATCACCACCCCTGGCGCAATAAAAGCAGTCGGGTGAATCTGTTCGGGCCGAAATTGGGTGTGAAACAAAGTCGCCTCCTGAAGAAAATAGGCAGTAGTCAGAGTTCAGTAGTCAAATGGTCAGTGGATTTTGAAATTTACTTTCCAAGATTGTACAATTCTAAAAGACGCCGACATAATTTAGGCTCACTTTTTCGTCGGGTTGCCAATAGGCCACGACATTGACCCGATAGGCCGATTTCTGGATGAGGAAAACGCCGGGCAACCCGCATTATCGAAGATCGAGCCGATGCCGCTGCTCACCGTCGAGGAGACCCTGGATGCCTTGGGCCTACGCAGTCCGCCCGGAGCATAGTCGAGCAGCATCGTCCTCTGCTCACGGCCTATTGCCGGCTTTTAAGTGACTGTAACTTGGCTAAAGAATTGTTTTTTCTCTCCAAGGGTGGCTGCGCCGGTAATATGAAGGGTGGCCGTAAGCGGCAGGTCGTCGGACGACGTTCCGACCATCACCTCAATAGCCCCCGGTTCAACGACGTACTTCATCTCGCGGTTGTAAAAGCCAAGCTGGTTGACGGCCAGGGTAAACGTCACGGTGCGCTGCTCGCCTACTTCCAGGCTGACCCGCTTGAACCCTTTCAGCGACTTGACCGGCTGGGTCACACTGGCGACCGGGTCGCGCACGTAAAGCTGGACCACCTCGCTACCGGCTCGGCTGCCGACATTAGCCAGGTTCACACTAATTTGCACTTCGTCCCCGGCTTGGCAGGTGGAGCGGTCAAGCCGCAGGTTTTCCAGGCGGAAACAGGTATAGCTCAAGCCAAAGCCAAAAGGGAAGAGCGGTTTGGCGCTGACATCCACGTAGTCCCCCTGCCAGTGAGAACGCCCGCCCGATACCTTGTGCCCATAGTAAACCGGAATTTGCCCCACCGTGCAGGGGAAGCTGATTGGCAGCTTGCCGCCGGGATTATAGTCGCCAAAAAGCACATCGGCTACGGCGGCGGCCCCCTCTTCGCCGGGCAGCCACGCCTCTAAAATTACCGGAACGTGTGTTACCAGCCAGGGGAGGGTCAGCGGGCGTCCATTGACCAGTACCACGACGACCGGCTTGCCGATTGCTACAATGGCCTCGACCAACGCCTGCTGTACTCCCGGCAGGTTGAGGTCGGCCCGGTCGCGGGATTCACCGGTTGTGCAATCCCTGGTCAGGCCCGCCTTGTCGCCAACGACGAGGATGGCAACCTCGGCTTTTTGGGCGGCAGCTATCGCTTCGGCAAAGCCGGCCTGGGACTCGCCCAACACGTCGCAGCCCTGGGCGTAGTAAACTTTTGTTTCAGGCGAAACCTTGTTTTTTATCCCGGCCAGGATGCTGATAATCGGCACAAAATTATCCACCATTTCAATCTTGTCCGGGATAGGCATATTAAAAATATTCCTCCCGGCGCGGTGCATCTCGGCCAGCGACTCAATGTGGCAGGGATAGGCATAATCGCCAATCAGATGGCGGACGTTATCGGCATTAGGGCCAATCACGGCAATCGAGTTCAGTTTCTGGTCAAGCGGCAGCAGATTATCTTTGTTTTTCAGCAGGACAATGGATTTCTGAGCAATCTCATAAGCCAATCGACGCTGCTCAGGCGTATCGAATACAGTACGAGTCTTTTCAACATCCACATACGGATTTTCAAACAGCCCCAGTTGGAACTTCAGCCGCAGCACCCGGCTGACTGCCTGGTTAAGAATGGCCTCATCCAGCGTCCCCGACTCGACGGCCTGGCGCAGCGGGTCGGCATAGCAGTCGGTATTGGGCAGTTCTACGTCAATCCCCGCCTCTAAAGCCATAGCCGCAGCTTCGGATTTGCTGGCGGCAATCTGATGGTAGGACATCAACTGATTGATCGCAAAATAGTCAGACACCACAATGCCGTCAAAGCCCCACTCGTCTCTGAGAATATGGGTTAGCAACTCTTTCGACGCGCCGCAGGGGACGCCATCCAGTTCGTGGTAGCCGTTCATCACCGAAGCCAGTCTGGCTTCTTTAACGGCGGCTTCAAAAGGCAGCAGGTAAACCTCACGCAGTTCACGGGGGGGCAGGTGAGGTGGGGCCCAGTTCATGCCGCCCTCCGACATGCCGTAGCCGACAAAGTGCTTGGCCGTGGCTATCACGCCCTCTTGCCAATTTTTCCCCTGCAAACCATGCACAAAAGATACACCCATCCGGGCCACCAGATAGGGGTCTTCACCAAAAGTCTCTTCGGTGCGGCCCCAGCGTGGGTCGCGGGTCACGTCAAGCACGGGCGACAAACCCTGCTGCGCTCCGGCGGCGCGCATCTGGGTTCTGACCACCGCGGCCATGGCTTCGACCAATTCCGGCTCCCATGTGCTGGCAACGCCAATGATTTGGGGGAAGCAGGTGGCGTTGCGGGCCATATAACCGCTGCAACACTCTTCGTGAACGATGGCCGGGATGCCCAGGCGGGTATTTTCGCGCAGATACTTTTGGATGGTGTTGGCCAGGTCGGCCCCGGCGGTAGGGTCGAGGCTGCTGGCTCCGCCGATACGAGTCACCTGGCCCAGACCATTGGCAAACAGTTTGTGAGCCTTAGCCTGGGAAAATTTCATGTCCTGTAAAACTTCAAAAACCCAAATACTGCCCAGTTGGGCAATTTTTTCGGTCAGGGTCATGCGCAAGAGCAAATCATTAACTCGCTCCGCCACCGGCAGCGAGGGGTTTTGATAAGGATAGGAGTGCGTCATTGTTTTTAGCCTCTGTATCTTTATAGGTGAATAAGCGAATGGCGAATGGTGTAAGTGTTTACTTTCATTCGCCATTCTTTTCCTTGTCAGCCTTTAAGAGCGCCGGCAGTCAGGCCGGAAACAATCTGGCGCTCGGCCAGAAAGTAAAAGATGAGGGTTGGGGCTATGGATAAGGTGACAAAGGCCAGAATCAACGGGATGTCTGAAACATATTGGCCCCTAAATTGCATGGTGCCAAGCGGTAGAGTCCATTTGTCCTCGCTGTTGAGCACCAGCAGCGGCAGGAAAAGCTCATTCCAGGAGGTAATCATGGCCAGCACGGAGACCGCCGCAATGGCCGGGCGGGCCAGCGGGACGAGAATTCGCCAGAAAAAATCAAAGGTGGTGCAGCCGTCAATATAAGCCGCGTCTTGCAGTTCGCCGGGGATAGATTGGAAGAAACCACGCAAAATTAAGATGTTGCTCGACAGCCCAAAGGCGATTTGGGGGACAATGACGGCCCAATACGAATCCAGCCAGCCCAACTGGCGGAGCAAGATGTACTCCGGTAGGATGGCGATATTGATGGGAAAGAGCAGGCCAATGGTCAGGTAGTTAAACAGGGTCGCTTTACCCCGAAATTCACGCCGGGCAAAGACAAAAGCAGCCAAACTGGAGAAGAAGACCACCCCAACCACCGTACCCACCATCACAATCAGGCTGCTGCGCAGCATCCCCCAGAAAATGTCGGTGGATAAGATGCGGATATAATTGTCCCAGCGGATGGGATCGGGGGGCTGGTAGGGAAAAGTGGCAAACTCGCTCCGCGTTTTCAGGCTGCCAAAGACCATTGTTACCAGAGGCACAAAGATGATGAGCACAAATACGATCAGGATGGCATACTGCCACAAATAATTTAGATAGCGCCGGGTTTTATTAGTTTGGATCATCATGGCTAAGCTTTCTTAGGCATTGTAACCACCCAGATAATCTTGCTCTTTGAACAGTTTTTGATAGATGAGAGAGAAGGTGATACAAATCAGAAACATCACCACCGCTACGGCGGAACCGTACCCCAGGTAAAAACGAACAAAGCCAAAGCGGTACAGATAGGTAGCCATCGTTTCGCTTGCACCGGCCGGACCGCCCTGCGACATGAGCCAGACAATGGCAAACACTTGCAGCGAGCCAAGCACCGACAAGAAGACCGTCGTGCGGATGGTGCCGCGCAGCAGGGGGATGATAATATGCCGGAGAATTTGGGGACCGGAAGCGCCATCTATTTTGGCTGCTTCTTCCAGTTCAGCCGGAATATTTTGTAAACCGGCCATGTATAACAGCATATGAAAGCCAAAATATTTCCAGGTGAGCGCAGCAAAAATAGCCAACATTACCGTTCTGCGGTCACCCAGAAAAGGTACGGCGCTTAGACCCCAGTTGGTCAGGATGGCATTAATCAGGCCGTAATGAGGGTCAGGGTGATAAAGGGCTTGCCAAACCAGGGCGGTAATAACTTCGGAAAAGACATAGGGCAGGAAAAAAACGGTGCGGAAGAAAACACGCCCGGGCAAGTTGCGTCCTACCAGCAGCGCCAGCCCCAGGGCCATGGGTAATTGCACGGTGAGAGAGAGCATCACAATCAGCAGGCCGTTTTGTAAGGCGCGCAAAAAATTCCTATCGGTTAAGATGCGGAAGTAATTATCGGCGCCCACAAAATCTACCGCCGGACCAAACCCCTTCCAGTTGAAAAAACTGTAATAAGCAGATTGGACAATCGGGTAGATCAAAAATACAGTGAACACCAGTAGCGCCGGGGCCATGAACAGGAAAATGGTTCCAAACTCCCGCGATTTCAGCGCCGGTGTAGGCTTTGTCAGCCAGGGGAAACGGGTTCGCGCCGACGTCTGATCCATAAATTACCTCTTTTAATCAAAGAATTTTTGCCACCCTATGCCTGATGCGTAATACGTGAGGACTTTACGAGTTACGCATCACGTATCACGCATCACGTTTAAACCAAGACTTTTCCAGAAAAGATTACACTCTCAGTAGATCCAAATTTGAGGAGCCAGCACGTCCACGTGCGGCGGTGTTCGGCATGTGGGCGTGCCTCACTTCTCGGAAAATTGGATCCACTGAGACTCAGTGGATCCAATTTTCCGTAGGGTGGCATCCCTATGCCGCCCGCTGACGCATAGGGATGCGCCAGCTACGGTGAAAAATTGGATCTACTGAGTCTAGCTATTTCAATTCCATAGCCGCAGAGTCTTCAATCGCCTGGCCCACTTCTTCCGGGGTCTTGGTCCCGGCGAAAAGTTCCTGGACGGCGTCATTTACAACAGAGCCAACTGCCGGCGGCAAAGCCTGGTCGTAGTAAAGTTGTAAATAAGGAGCTTTGGCCGCATTTTCAGCGACGGTCTTCATCAAGGGATCGGTGATACATTCTTCAGTGCCTTTGACGACGGGTAAAATCCAGTTGATCTTGGTTGCCTCACACTGGATATCTTTAGAGCTGAGATATTTTAGAAAGGTGACGGCTTCATCGGGAGCGTCCCGGCCCACCAGCCAGCCGCCGCCGCCGCCCAGGGCATCTGCCGGATTACCTTTGCCGCCCTCAACTGTTGGAAAGGGGAACCAGCCTAGCTTGTCGCCAATACCTTCCTTGTTGGCACTCTCATCCTTTTCTACCCCAGGCGCCCACTGGCCCATCAGTTCCATGGCCGCTTCGCCATTGCCCATGGCCCGGGCTTGATCGTTGTAGGTCAAACCCAAATAGCCATCTTGGAACGGCTCAAGGGCAATCAATTCCTGAAGCTTCTCGCCGGCTTGTACAAAAGGTTCGTCGGCAAAGGAGCCCTGGCGGCTGTAAGCGGCATCAAACGCTTCCTTGCCGCCCATGCGGATAGCCAGGTAAACCCACCAGAAGTGTCCCGGCCACTTATCTCCCTCACCCAGAGAAATCGGCGTTACCCCTGAGTCCTTCAACTTCTGCACATCATCCAACAGCTCAGCCCAGGTGGTGGGCGGTGCATCAATCCCGGCTTTTTCAAATAACTCTTTGTTGTACCAGAAGCCGACCATACCTTGATCACTTGCCACACCGTATTGTTTGCCTTCGTAACTATACACAGCCAGGGGGCCAGGAGCAAAGGTATCAGCAAAGCCGTCTTTCTTGATGTCTGCGGTGATGTCGCGCAGCAGACCGGCCTTGGCGTACTCGTTCATCACGCCGCCGCCCCAGGTGGTGAAGACATCCGGCGGCTCGTTCGATTGCATCACCGTGGTCATCTTGGCTTTGAAGGCTTCGTTTTCCAGAATGGTGCTGTTGATCTTGGCGCAGGGATTGTCCTTTTCAAAGGCGTCAATGGCCTGTTGAAGAACGGCTTTCCGGTCATCTTGGGTGTTAATATGCCAGAATTCAATGGTCACCGCTTCGGCGCAGCCAGAAGCCTCGGTTATGGCCTCTTCAGTGGCGGCTGGGGCTTCAGCGGCAGGTTCTTCTGTGGCCGCCGGCGCTTCGGCGGCAGGTTCTTCAGCCGCCGGCGCTTCCGTGGCTGGCGCAACGGCAGGTTGGGCTGCGCCGCATGCGACTAATAGAAGGCCAAGCAGCAGCGTGAGAATCATCCATAAAAATTTCCAGTTTCGCATTTTTTCCTCCTTGAATATAAATGTCGTTGAAACAATTTAAAAATGATCGGGGTCTCTATGGATTGTTCTGATAGTCACCTCCTTGTCTGAAACCATTACCGGTATCGTTTCCGGTAACGTTACCGAAACAGGTAAAAAATCAATGCTGACCCTCTTGCGCCCAAACTTAGTTTGGGCGCAAGAGGGTCAAAGAAATTATTTTTCAACCTCAATAGCCCGGCAGGTATTTCTCACAATCAGTTTGGTTGGCATGCGGAAAAGCTGATTTTCAAGCGGCTGGTTTTGGATTAATTTGACTAACATTTCGACGGCCACCCGGCCCATATCGCTAATAAATTGATCTACGGTAGTCAAGCCGCCGTTGACAAAAGAGGCTTCCTCGATATTATCAAAGCCAATAACCGATATATCTTCCGGCACCTTTAACCCGATTTCGGTAATAGCCTCGATAGCCCCAATCGCCGATTTATCATTGGCCGCAAAGATAGCAGTGGGGCGTACCGGCAAGGCCAACAATTTTTGGGCGCAGCGATAACCGGTCTCCTGGGTAAAATCGCCAATTTGGATTAGCTCGGGATCAAGCGGGATGTTGGCCTGGCGCAGGCTATCTTGATACCCTTGCAGGCGGCGCACAGCGCTTTGCAAATCGGGACGCCCGCCAATAAAGCCGATACGCCGATGCCCCAACCCTAACAGATACTCCATAGCGGCCTGAGCGCCCACGTGGTTAGTGGCAATCACCGCGGGAAACTCGGTGCTGTCAAGGTGAGGGTCAACAGCAACAAGAGGATAGTGGGTCGAGAAGGTTTCCGCGGTCGGCGTCACCACAATAATTCCGTCGGTAATACTGCCGTTGAGCAAAGAAACGTACTGCCGCTCGCGAACCGCCCAGGAACGATCTCGGCTATTACCGCCGGTATAAACCAGCAGGTCGTAATCCATTTGCTCAATAGCGCGATTGACCCCCCTGACCACGTTGAGACAAAAGGACTGTTCCAGGTCGTGCAAAACCAGGCCGATAACGTTAGTTTTGCGGCTGCGCATGCTCTTGGCTGCCAGGCTGGAGGTATAGCCTAACTCCTCGATGACCCGCTGCACTTTTTCAAAAGTTTCCGGGGCCACATCCACCTTATCATTAAGGACCCGTGACACCGTAGAAACCGAGACGCCGGCCGCGGTAGCAACATCCTGAATTGTGATAGGAGATTTAGCGAACTTCATGGGTTCTGGCTCGACAGCTTGGCAACGTTGCCGGTATCATTGCCGGTAACGATACCGGCAATGATATTATAGTTCGCAAAATCTGTCAAATACCTGAGTTAGCTTCTACATAGCCCTCTGCTTCGACAATGTTACATTTCAAATAATGGCTCACGGATTAACACAGATTACACAGATAAGGCTTAAAAACAGCAAAAAACTGTGTTTATCCGTGTTCATCCGTGAGCTAATCTATAGCTTATGTTAATTTAAAATTGTCGAACTATTCAGGGCCTCAAAATTGGCTGTTTGTTAGCTTTTGGGTATTATCTGGCCGTGATGACCGTTGAATTTGACCACCTTTTTATCTGTACCCGTGAGAATGCGCCGGAGATCGAGCCGTTGCTAGCAATGGGTCTGAGCGAAGGCCAGCCGAACTGGCATCCAGGCCAGGGTACGGCCAACCGGCGCATCTTCTTTCACAATGCCTTTTTGGAATTTCTGTGGGTACACAACGAGGCAGAAGCGACCAGCGAGGTTATCCAACCCATGGGTTTGTGGGAACGCTGGCAGTACCGCCAAAGCGGGGCGTCCCCGTTTGGGTTGGCTCTGCGCTCGACTGGCTCGACCAGGCTGCCTTTTGAGACCTGGGCTTATCGCCCGCCCTACCTGCCGCCCTCCTTGCAGATTGACGTGGCGACAAACTCGGTCCACCTCGACGAGCCGCTTCTGTTTCACATTCCGTTTGGCGGCCGGCCCGATACCTTTGCCCACGATCGGCAGCAGCCGCTGACGCATCCCGCCGGGTTAAAGGCCATTACCCAGATGCGGCTGACGCTGCCCCAAAGCCGCTCCCTCTCCCCGGCCCTGGCGGCGATACAGGCAGCCGGGTTGGTCCAGTTTAGTCTGGGCCAGGCGACCCTGGCCGAAGTGACTTTTGATCAAGCTCAGCAGGGGCGCAGCGCCGATTTTCGACCGGGACTGCCGTTGGTCTGCCGGTGGTAACTGGTCCTCAATATGCATCTATCGCCCCATCCAGCCCCCATCCACTGGGATGATAACGCCGTTTATATAGTCAGAGGCCGCAGAGGCCAGAAATACAGCCGCGCCTTTCATATCTTCCGGCAGGCCCCAGCGGGCAGCCGGAATACGGTCGAGGATTTGTTGATTGCGGGTCGGGTTATTAATCAGGGCTTCGTTCATTTCGGTGTTCATGTAGCCGGGAGCGATGGCATTCACATTTATTCCTCGCCTAGCCCATTCATTGGAAAGGGCCATCGTCAGGCGGGCCACGCCTCCTTTGGCGGCGGCATAGGCCGGCACGGTAATCCCACCACTAAAACTCAGCAGCGACGCAATATTGATAATTTTGCCCTTGCCTTTGGCCAGCATCACCCGCCCGGCGAGTTGGTTGAGGATAAACATCGAGGTCAGGTTGACCTCTAACACAAAATCCCAGTTTTCCAGAGGAAACTCCTCGGCGGGAGCGCGGCGTTGGACGCCGTGGCTGACAATCAAAATATCCAATGTGCCAAGCTGGTCGAGGCTTTCCGCAAAGGCTCGCTGGAGTTGAGTTCGGTCACTCAAATCAGCTTGTATGGGAACAGCTCGCTGCCCGGTCATCTGGCTCAACTCGGCGGCTGTCGTTGCCACCCGCTCCGAAGAGCCGATAATAGCCGTTTCCGCTCCAAATTCAAGCATGGCCTGAGCCATCGCCCGGCCCAGCCCGCGGCTGCCGCCGGTGACCAGCGCTTTTTTACCGCTTAAATCAAATAGATACATCGTTTCTTTTCCTCACGGTAGGGATTGCAAAGTGGTTAGGAAAGACCTCATAGGTTTTGAAAACCTATGAGGTCTAAAATCAACGATTTCGATAGTCGGCCAGGATTTGATCTACCACCCACGTTGTTCGAGCGCCGCTTTCGCCGGTGCTGGGACAAGCGCCGACGCCGTTTAACTCGTCCACAATCGTTTGAATCAGGGGTTGGTGGACATGCGGCGGGTCGCCAATGGCAAGCTCCTGCCGTCCCTCGGCGGTGGCGACGATGATCGGCTCAGGCGTAAAGGTGGCAAAGGCAATTTTGCCTTTTGTGCCTACAATCTCCGTTTGGTCAACTTCCTGAAACGTGGTGAAGCACCATGTCCCCACCCCCACCACGCCGGAGTCAAACACAAAAGTTCCGGCTACCTGGTCTTCAGCCGGATAGAGGCGGCCCTGATTCACGGCCACCCCACGCACCGTGCGGATCGGGCCAAAAAGGTAATCCAGAAAATCCAGGGTGTGCGACCCCATATCCACAAAAATGCCCCCACCGGATAACTCCGGGACCACCCGCCAGGGCAGGTTGTGGGGGTCAAACAGTCCAGGATTGGCCGGCCGATACAAGCTGATGGTGACCGTGCGCGGTTCACCGATGGCCCCTGCCGCGATCAGTTCTTTGATCTTGATAAAACGAGGCAGCGCCCGCCGGTAATAAGCCACCCACAGCGGCACGTTGGCCGCCCGACAGGCCGAAATCATTTCCTGGCAATCGGCCCAAGTCAAGGCCATTGGTTTTTCCACGTAGACCGGCTTACCGGCCGCGGCGCTCAACAAGGTGTACTGTTTGTGGGCGTAGGGCGGCGTGGCGATGTAAACTGCATCAACGTCGGGGTCATAAATGAGGGCGGCAGCATCGTCGTACCAGCGAGGTACGTTATGCCGCTCGGCATAATCTTTAGCCAGCGCCCCGTTGCGGCGCATCACCGCCACCAGGCTGGAATTGTCAGCCTTCTGAAAGCCGGGACCGCTTTTTACCTCGGTGACATCACCCACACCGATGATCCCCCAGCGAATGGTACGCATGCCAACCTCCTGATTTATAGATACCCAACGCATTTCAAAATTTCCGTAGCTGACGCATCCCCATGCGTCAGCGGACGGCATAGGGATGCCGTCCTACTGCTTACTGGCTCCTGTGGGAAAAAATAGCTGAACTTTGGCGCTTTGCTGCCCATCGGCGGCTACCGCAAAAGCATCGGCTACCCGGTCGAACCCAAACTGGTGGGTGATGAGCGGAGTCACATCTATCCGACCCGAAGCCAGATAGTCAACGGCCCAGTCAAAAGCCATGCCGCTGCGGAAACTGCCCACCAGGGTCAGTTCTTTTGACATGATTTTGTTGGCCTGCACCCCAACCTCGCCGGTAGGCAAAAAACCAACCTGGACCACTGTCCCGCCTCTGATGGTGGCTAGAATAGCCGTGTTGAGCGCTTGCAAGCTGCCCGATGCCTCAAAGGTGACATCGAAGAGCATCTCGCCTTTGGCCAGAGCTTGCGCTTCGGGCGAGTCCTGGCTCACATTGACGGTCAAATCTGCGCCGCACTGCCTGGCCCGGTTGAGCCGTTCATCCAGAATATCGGTGATGGCCACGGACCTGGCCCCCATCGCCCGCGCCACCAGCAAAATAAGGCTGCCAATTGTGCCAGCGCCGGTCACCAGCACCGATTTACCCATGAGCGACCCGGCCCGGTTGACCGAATGAAGGCCAATGGCCAGCGGTTCGGCCATGGCAGCGACGCCCGGATCAAAACCGGCGGGAAACAGGCAGCACTGCCGCTCTTGGGCCAAAACATACTCCTGATACGCCCCGTCGGTGTGGGGCATGGTGCTGGCAGACCCCCAAAAACGCACGTTGGGGCAAAGATTTTCCCGGCCCTGGCGGCATGGCAGGCATGCGCCGCAGGGCAGATTCGGGTTAATGGCGACCAAATCGCTGGGCTTGAGCCTGGTGACATTGGGGCCTATTTCCACCACCGTCCCGGAGACTTCGTGCCCCAGCACAAAGGGGTGCTTGACCACAAAATCACCGTTGGCTCCCTTGAAATAGTAATGCATGTCGGAGCCGCAAATCCCGCCATAACCAAACCGGACCAGGACCTGTCCGGCTTGCGGCTGGGGCATCGCTCGCTCTTCCAGACGGATATCTTGTTGACCGTACAAAACATAAGCATGCATGGGATTATCCTCTCGTAATAGCTCATTTTTTGAGCTACTTGTTCAAATAGTGAATTGAGGTTATAATGTAAGTATCAGTAGATCCAATTTTTCACCGTAGCTGGCGCATCCCTACGCGTCAGCGGGCGGCATAGGGATGCCACCCTACGGGAAATTTGGATCCACTGAGTATCTCTTTTGCCAAGGAAGGTCTGCTGTGGACGAAAATCAGAACAGAACCAGCGCTATCACTTCACAAACCGTCCTCAAATCGCTCGACGTATTAGACTGCCTGGCGGCGGCCCGGCGGCCCCTCTCGGCCCCAGAAATTGCCAAGTTGTGCCGTATGTCCCGGCCCACCGCCTATCGTCTGCTGACCACGCTCATGGGGCGAGGTTACGTGATGGTTGATGAGGATTACAACTACTCGCTGGGGACCAAAATTTTGGGGTTGGCCCGAGTGGTGCTGGATACCATGAATCTGCCCAAAATGGCCCAACCTTACCTGCACGAACTCAGCCAGTTGTCTCAGGAAACGGCCTTTATGTCTATTTTAGACGATACCAAAATTCTGTATATTGCCAAAGAAGAGGGTCCCCAGGTGCAAACTTCGCAGACTTTTCAGATGCGCTCAAATGTGGGCACCCATAATGAGCTACATTCATCGGCTATGGGTAAGGCTATCCTGGCTAATCTGCCCACCGACGAGCGCAGCGCCCTGATAGCCCGTCTCACCCTGACTCGTTATACCGATCACACCATCACCGACCGTGACGCCTTGATTAACGAATTGGAACAAACCCGCCGCCGGGGCTACGCCATTGACGACTGCGAAGGAGACGATTGGGTCCGCTGCGTGGCCGCCCCTGTTTATGACGGCGGCGGCCGGGTTCTTGGGGCTATCAGCATTGCCGGCCCGGCCCATCGAATGACCCTGGAGTATATTCAGCAACTCTCCGGCGATGTCATCCGCGTAACCCAGGCGCTCTCAAAACAACTGGGGCAAGTGAGTGCTGTTGCGCCTCAATAAGTCCTCAGTAACAATTTTAGTGGCTAAAACGGCGCTTAAAATACCCTTCCAGGCTGAACTCCGGCCCGGTGAGATAGGTTAACCATTCGGCCTCATCCCGCCGAACCTGCTGGGCTGCTTCAATGACCTGGGCGGCAATCGCCAGCGGAATCGTGGTCACGCCGTTGATATCGCCGTGCAGCAGGTCGCCCGGCTCGATACGGACGCCATCGAGGGTGACAGGGATATTGATTTCCAGCAGGCGTGGGCTGCCATGCGAAGGCGCCAGTCCGGCGGCAAAATAGTGCAGTCCCAACCGTTTGACCTCCAAAATGTCGCGTACACCGCCATTTGTGACCAGGCCGACTACGCCGAGCCGTTTGGAAAGGGTCGCCATCATCTCCCCAAAATGGGCCGATTTGCGCGGCTGCGGCCCCACATCTTGAAACACCAGCACAATTGGCTTGGGCGCAGCGGCCATTGCTTCCACCCAGGCCCGCCAGGTTGCCTCATTCTGTTTGGCTCCCGGCGTGGTTGAGTCAACGGTGGCGGTGACGGTATAGCCGACCATACTGCCCAATTCCGGCAGCAGGCAGCGAATATCTATCCCCAAAAAGCCTTCGACTCGTCCGCGCACATTGAAGCGTTCAATGGCGTTGCAAATGGTGGGTGTATCCAGCTCGCGCAGGGCGGCGAGTTGGTCGTCGCTGAGTGGAAGTGGCATAAGAGTCCTTCTTTGGCAACCGAATGAATTCGATTGCTGATATGGGAAACCTGTTGAAACAGGTTTATAGTTTGAGCAACGTGTTTTTAACACGTTTTCTATTTCAGGCTGCGAATTCATTCGCAGACTTTTTTATCAGCCACCGATACCCTTTAGCTCAATCTCCCGCGCCCGGTGGCAACTGACAAAGTGGCCGGGGGCAATTTCTTCCAGTTTGGGTGTGACAGCGCGACAGGTATCCACAGCGTAGCGACAGCGCGGGTGAAAATAACAGCCCGGCGGCGGGTTGGCCGGGTCGGCCACGTCGCCTTGCAGCACAATTCGCTGAGAACGCAGCCGGGGGTCCGGCTTGGGCACTGCCGACAGCAAGGCTTCGGTGTAAGGATGCCGGGGAGTCTTAAAAAGCGCTTCCGTTTTGGCAATTTCGACAATTTGGCCCACGTACATCACCGCCACCCGCTCGCTGATGTGCTTGACCACGCTCAAATCGTGAGCCACAAACAGATAAGTCAGGCCAAATTTTTCCTGTAATTCAAGTAATAAGTTGAGAATCTGGGCTTGCACCGAAACGTCGAGCGCCGATACCGGCTCATCGGCCACCACCAAACGCGGATTCAGGGCCAGCGCCCGCGCAATGCCAATCCGCTGGCGCTGCCCGCCGCTAAAGGCGTGCGGATAGCGGCGCATATATTCGGGCCGCATGCCAACCAGCCGCAGCAGCTCGGCCACCCGGTCCATCCGTTCCTGCCGATTTTTCATCCCATGCACAAGCAGCGGCTCGCCCACAATATCCAGCAGGGTCATGCGCGGGTTGAGCGAGGAAAAAGGGTCTTGGAAAACCATCTGCATCTGCGAGCGAAGAGCCTGAACCTTGCTTTCAGGCATAGCTGCCACGTCCACCACCGAACCATCACCGGTGCGAAAGAAAATCTGTCCTTCCGTCGGGTCAATGGCCCGCAGGATACAACGAGACGTGGTCGTTTTGCCGCAGCCGCTTTCACCCACCAGCGACAGGGTTTCGCCCTGGTTGACGAAAAAATTAACATCGTCAACGGCGCGGACGTGTCCCACCACTTTTTGCAGTAACCCCTTCCGAATGGGAAAGAACTTACGCAGATTTTTTACCTCAAGGAGTACCTGGCCGTTAGAGTCTTTCACGGTTGACATACCTCTTCGGGAAGGTTGGAAGGTTGGAAGGCTGGAGGATTGGATAAAACTACCCAGTCTTCCAGCCCTCCAATCCTCCTATTTACCATTTTCATACAAAAAACAACTCACCTTTTGCCGCTCGTTTACCGACAACAAAGTTGGCTCCTGCCGGTCACACGTGCCGCGCATAAAATCCGGGCAGCGTGGATGGAAAGGGCAGCCGGTTGGACGATTATAAGGATGGGGAATAGAGCCGGTAATTGTCGGCAGTTTGACCCGCGAACTGGACTCGATGCTGGGGATGGAACGCAAAAGCGCTTTGGTGTAGGGGTGCTTGGGAGCGTGGAATATGTCATCTACCGGGCCTTCTTCGACTACCCGGCCCAGGTACATCACCACCACATCGTCGGCCATTTCGGCGATGACGCCCAGATTGTGAGTGATGAGCATGATCGCCATGCCGCGCTGCTGCTGCAACTCCCGCAGCAGGTCAAGAATTTGCGCCTGGGTGGTCACGTCGAGCGCGGTGGTCGGCTCGTCGGCGATGAGCAAGCGAGGGTCGCACGACAGGGCCATAGCAATCATAGCCCGCTGGCGCAAACCGCCGCTTAACTGGAAAGCATATTCGTCAATCCGGCGTTCGGGCTTGGGGATACCCACCTGGCGCAGCGACTCGATGGCTCGTTCTCTGGCCTGCTGCTTATTCACCCCAAAATGGAGTTGAATGGCTTCGATAATCTGGTTGCCAATAGTATGTACCGGGCTGAAGGAGGTCATCGGTTCCTGGAAGACCAGGCCGATCTCCGCTCCCCGGATGTCCCGCATCTCTTTACTATTAGGCTGCAGCCGGGTCAATTCGATTTCGTCGCCGTTGGCGCGGCGCAGTTTAATCTCACCCTCCACAATGCGGCCAGGCTCCTCCACAATGCGCAGGATGGATTGGGAAGTCACACTCTTGCCGCAGCCGCTTTCGCCAACGATCCCCAGCGTCTTGCCGGGATACACCTCAAACGTGGCCCCATCCACCGCCTTGACGGTTCCCTCATCCTGAAAAAAGTATGTTTTCAGATTTTTTACCGACAGTAACGTTTTGTGTCCGTTATCCATATCATCATCCAGATAAGTTCTTCCAGCCATTTTTGATGGATTTCTGATACGTGATACGTGATGCGTGACTCGTAAAGCCCTTACGCATCACGTATCACGCATCACTTTTTGGCTAAAACTTTTCTGAAAACCAATCTCATCCATACGGGTCCGCCGCGTCGCGCAGGCCGTCGCCCATAAAATTAAAGGCCAGCACGGCGATAATAACAGGGACAGCCGGGATCAGCAGCCACGGTGAAATGGCTAACGCCTGGATATTCTGGGCGTCCTGCAACAACACTCCCCAACTGATGGCGGGCGGGCGCAAGCCCAGGCCCAAAAAGCTGAGCGAGGTTTCGCTAATAATCATGGCCGGCAGCGCCAGGGTTGTCGCGGCGATGATGTGGCTCAGAAACGAAGGCACCATATGCCGAAAGATGATGCGCATGCGGCTGCAACCGGACAGGCGGGCCGCCATAACAAAATCTTCCTCGCGCAGCGAAAGGAATCGCCCGCGCACCACCCGCGCTAACTCGGTCCAACCCAATAGTGAGATGATGAGGGTGATGGCGAAGTAAACCTGATTAACGGTCCAGGTACTGGGCAGCGCTGCGGCCAGGCCCATCCACAACGGAATCGTGGGCAGAGAGCGCAAAATCTCGATAATACGTTGGATGACCGTATCAATCATACCGCCATAGTAACCCGAAATGCCGCCGAGCACCACCCCCAAAATCAGGCTGAGGGCAACGCTGGCCAGCCCGATGACCAACGAGGTCCGCGTGGCGTACATCAACCGGGACCACAGGTCGCGCCCCTGCACATCCGTCCCCATCAGAAAGAGCGTTTCTTCCGCTTCGGCGCCTTCCACGCTGATAAGATGGATGTTGGTGGGAATAAACCCCAACCACTTATATTCAAAACCAGGCCCAAAGAATTTCACCGGCACTTTAATATTAGGATCGGGGGCGTAGACCCGCTTAAACGTTTTGAGATCACGTTTGCCGGTGATGCCAAAGACGTGAGGGCTGAAGGCGCCGTTGTCGAACCAGTGAATGGGTTGGGGGATCATCAGGGAACGCTCGGCATCGGAAGTTTCGGGGTCAACGTAGGCCACAAATTCCGCATTCATGGCGATGAGATAAAAAAAGATCAGCACAATCGTTGCCCCCATGGCCAGTTTGTGCTTGCGGAAACGCCACCACATCAACTGCCATTGGGTGGCCACCGCAACCCGCTCCTCGGCCTGGGTGACAACCAACTCTTGCTCTTGTTCCTCCAGCTCCTGGGGAGGACTCATGATTGATTCTGCCATTATTGCCTGCCTAACCGGATGCGCGGGTCCACCCACATCAACAATAAGTCGGAAATGAAGGTGCCGATCACCGTCATGACGCCCAGCAGCAGCACAATGGTTCCGGCCAGGAATACGTCCTGCGCAATCAGCGCCTTGAGCAGCAGCGGCCCCACCGTCGGCAGACTCAACACCAGCGAAACGATGATACTGCCCGAAATGACAAACGGGAACAGGTAGCCGATGGTACTGACAAAAGGATTCAGCGCCACCCGCACCGGGTATTTCATAATCACCCGTGTTTCAGACAAACCCCTGGCCCGCGCCGTCATCACGTAAGGCTTGCGCAGTTCGTCGAGCAGATTAGAGCGCATGATCCGAATCATTTGCGCCGTGCCCCCAATACCCAGCACAATGGCCACAATGGGCAAATGCTTGAGCATATCTACAAATTTGGCCCAACTCCACGGCGCATCGGCCATTTCAGCCGAGAACAGCCCGCCAACGTTGGCGTCGAAATACCTGAAACCGACGTACATCACGATGAGGGCCAGCATAAAACCGGGGATGGCCAGGCCGATAAAGCCGATAAACGTAGCCACGTAATCGCCAATGGAATAGCGCTTGACTGCAGAATAGATGCCGATGGGCAGGGCCACCGCCCAGGTAAAGACGATGGCGGCCAACGAAATAACTATCGTCAGGACGAGGCGATCACCGATGACGTCGAGCACCGGCCGGTTCCATTCGATGGCCATGCCAAAGTTGCCCTGCATAATCAGGCCCATCCACCTGAAATACTGGACGTAGAGCGGCTGATCGAGAGCATACTGGGCGCGGAGCGCCTGCGCCTCCCCTTCTGTCACCCCGGACCCTGAAGACGACATCATCGCAATGTACGAGGTCACGTAATCGCCGGGGGGCAGTTGGATGATCATGAACGAGAGGATGGTGATGGCCCAGATAGTCAGAAGGGCCAGGATCAAACGGCGAACGATATAAGCTATCATAAAGTTACACCTCTCTACCCTCCCTCAACCTGGACATAGAGAAGGGATAAGGCTGTTCGAAATTCGTGATGCGTGATACGTGATGCGTGACAGTTTTAGCCGTAAATCATTACGCATCACGCATCACGTATCATCCCTTTGACTAATTTAAATCTTGGAACTCTCTCAGTTACGCCTTGAAGAAGAAGGTGATAGGCTGCGAAGAACACGGCGTGCGCGCATGCTGCGCGTTTACCTGGCGCGCCGGGATATTGCCCATATTGTTCTTAACAATCCGCACGCCCATAAACGCCGGCGACTGGCCCACCGTGCCGATGCTCCACTGCTGCTCGACGATGATCTTCCAGATTTCTTGCGCGTTCTTAATCTGACCGGCCTCGTCCAATCCAAACGCCTCTCGATAGAGGTCAAAGGCGCGCAGCATTTCGGGGTCGGTTGGTTTGGTACCCTGCTCGCCATTGGAAGCATACCATTTGGCATAGGCCATGCCCATGTGGCACTCATTCGGGTCTATCGGCAGGGCGTGGCGGGCAAAGAGGTAGAGCATTTCCGAACCATCGTTGGCCCAGGTAATCATCTGGTGTTCGTTGTTGGCGGTCATGCCAAAGGCAATGTTGCGTTCCGTCTCCTTGACATTGACATCAATGCCGATCTCTTTCCACTGCTGCTTGATCATTTCGCCTATCTGGGTGTAGGGAACAAACGCCCCGCCCACGGTGATCATTTCAAGCTGCAAGCGTCCCTTGCCGTCAGGGCGGAGGCGGAAGCCTTCGCTGTCTTTCTCGGTCAGCCCCACTTTGTCGAGCAGCGCGTTGGCTTCATCCAGATTAAGCGTACACCACTTGGAGCGATAATCTACGCCGGGGCTGTAGATGGTGTCTTCTGCCGGGGCCGTAGAGCCGGGCACACCAACGCCGAGCCAGAAGGCTTCGTTGAGCTGATCGCGGTCAATCCCCAGCGACAGCGCATGGCGGAAATCTTTGTTCTGGATCAGCTTGGCTATGACAGGATCGCCTGTATACGCGTTACCCATATGGATCGCCACGTCCGAGCCATTGAAGGCCGGGTCGAGGTGAACCGTATAGTCGCCTTTTTCGGCGTTTTCCAGGAACACGGGCAGCTTGGCCAACCCCATGTGCCGTTCCTGGATGTCGTACTCACCGGCAATGGCCCGCAAGTTGGCCACTTCCACGTTCTCGGCCAGGGTCATAGTGATCTTGTCAATGTACGGCAGTTGGTTGCCCTCGATATCGACGGCCCAGAAGTACGGGTTGCGTTCCATGGTCCAGGTGGGCGTGTTGATCGGGCTGGTCGTCCGCCAGGGGGTCATCACCGGCACGTCGGGATTGAGCGCCCAACTGTACTTGTTCTTGAGCAGAGACACCCAGTTGTCAAAGCCCTCATCCGTGGCCATTTTGTTGACCTCTTCTTCGGATGAGTACTTGGGCAGGAATTGTTTGATATAGTGCGCCGGGCAATACCCCCCACCAAACGTTCCGAACGCGCCGCGCGTGGCAAAACCCGCGCCGATGCCGGTGCTGCCGGCCAGGACATAGACAAAGTAGGGATACGCTTCGGGGAACTCAAAGGCTATGGTAAAATCGTCAACCTTTTTCATGACGCCCGGTTTGCCGTTGATTTGCATTTCGGGGAAGGGTGTGGGCACAATTTCCGGGTTTGAGTAGATATCCTCGAACCAGAACATAAAGTCGTCCGCGGTCAGGGGTTGGCCGTCAGACCATTTGGCCCCTTTGCGCAGAAAAATCGTGATCGTCTTACCGTCTTCACTCACCTCCCAACCTTTGGCCAGGGCGGGCACAATCTTGGAGCCGGTGTAGTCAAAATGCAAAATTTTGTCGTTTGAGTTGATGCGGTTGCCGTTCTCGTGATCCGCCGGGCCGGTAAAGGCGCGCCGCCAGGTGCCGCCGTATTGGCCAATTTCTGTAAGGGGCTGGATAACCAGCAAATCTTCGGGATCGGGCAGGCGCTCTTCAACTGGAGGCAGGTCACCGGCTGTGACCAGCTCGGCCAGCATGGGCGCTTCGGCAAATGTTTTGGGGAACTCTGCTACATCGAGGATAATAGTGGGGCCCTCGAGTTTGCCGACCAGTCCGCCGAGATCATCGGCTTGAAGAGCGGCAATCGCATTGGCGGCCCCTGTAGCCGTGGGGGCCAAGGTGGGGGGAGTTTCAGCAGCGGCTGTGGCTACTTGCGGCAGATAACCGCCAAAGGCTACTGAACCTGTAGTGAGCGCAGCCAAACGCAAAAATTCGCGTCGAGACACACCCTTAGACTTAGACCTCTCCGTCGTCATGATTAGTAATACCTCCTTGTACTCTAAATGATATTAATATAGTTCAATATTTGAACTGATAGTTCAAACTACGAACATTATAACATTCCTTGCCTGAATTGTCAAGCAAAAATTGAGAATTTTACCAGGAGTCTAAACTTGACAGATATCAGACAGGTGCATTAGAATAAACCAATTGTGTGTGCTTGTCAAATCTTTTTTGGTGGTCTTAAACGATGGAAATGTCTCTCAAACGCCTGGAGCGGCCTGCCCTTTTTCGGTCGGTGCAGGATAATATCAAAAATTACATTCTGGAAAACAATTTAACTGCCGGCGCGCCGCTCCCCCCGGAGATGGAACTGGCCCGGCAGTTAGGCGTCAGCCGCAGTTCGGTGCGTGAGGCGGTTAAAGCGCTGGAGTCGCTGGGTATCCTGGAAACCCGCCGGGGCAGCGGGCTGTTTGTGCAAGATTTTTCCTTTGAGCCACTCCTGGAAAATCTACCCTACGGCCTACTGTTTGATTTGTCCCAACTGGCCGATTTATTAGCCATCAGACGAGTCCTGGAGACAGGCATGGTTGAGACGGCTTTGACCGCCATCACCCCGGAGCAACTCAGCCACCTGCGGGGATTGACCCGGCAAATGTTGGCTCGCGCCGAGCGGGGGCAGACTTTCCCGGACGAGGATCGAGAATTTCATGCCACCCTCTTTGCCGGCCTGCAAAACCAGGTGTTGCTAAAACTGCTCGACACCTTCTGGCTGACGTTTCACAAGGCGGCCCAACTGACCGATTTGCAAGACCGCGATCCCATGCGGACTTATCGGGACCACGTAGCTATCCTCGAGGCCGTTGAAGCCGGTGAGGCCGCGCAGGTTCGGCTGGCGCTAGACCAACATTACCTCAGCCTGGAAGAGCGTTTGAAGCAGGCTCAACAGGCTCGAAACATTTCCTGATTACTTTTGATTTAGGTGATGCGTAATGGTTTTGGGCTTAAAATTTCACGCATCACGTTTTACCAATTTTGGTTGATTATTTTTTAGCCACAAATGACACGAATTTTCAGGAATAAAGGATAAAAATTTGTGTTAATTCGTGAAATTCGTGGCAGATTTTACCTCAGAGCACTTACCAACACTTAAGAGACGGACTACCATTTTTTGAAGTTGATCTATAAATCTCCGAAAGGTATTCATCACCATGTCCAAATCTATTTTTAACGGTCTGATTCCTCCCTTGTTAACCCCTCTACTGCCCGACGATACGATTGACCGGCAGAGTGTACAGCGCCTGGTTGAGCATATTTTGGCCGGCGGCGGCAACGGCGTCTTCGCCCTGGGCAGTTCCGGCGAAGGACCCTTTTTGAGCCTGGATCAACGCCGCGACCTGGTACAAGCGGCGACGAAAGCAATGCGGGGTCGGGGGCTACTGCTGGTGGGTATTTCTGAGTGCAGTATACGGCGGGTCAAAGGGGTGATGGCTGCGCTTGACCTGCCCGGCGTGGACGCCTTTGTGTTGACTCTGCCCTTTTACGGCCAGTTTAGCCAACCCCATATCCAGCGTGATTTCTTTACGGCGGTCGCCGATGAGTCTGTCCGGCCGCTGCTGCTCTACAACATTCCGCAAGCGGTGCATGCCGTAGTCGAACCTGAAACCGCAGCCGAGTTGAGCCGACATCCCCGGATTGTGGGTATAAAAGACAGCTTCGGCGATGTGGAACGATTTCAGCGCCTGGTGTGGTTAAGCCGTGAAACGGATTTGGCGGTTTTGCAGGGGGCCGAATCGGTGGCCGGGCTAAGCATGTTAGCCGGGGCCGATGGGTTAGTTTGCGGCCTGGGTAATCTGGTCCCGGCCTGGTTTACGGCCATCATCGAGGCGGCCCACGCCAATCAGCCGGACCGGATCCAGGAGATACAACAGCGGGTGGTGGCTCTGGGCCGGCTGCACACATATAATCACTGGTTGAGCTGCCTAAAAACCGCGGCCAGTTTGTTAGGCTTGTGTGAGCCAATAGTCTCAGCGCCGTTGCCCCGGCTGTCGGCGGATGAAACGGCTCATATTCGCAGCTTGCTGCAAGAGCAGGGGTTGAGTCCGATTTAACCCTTGACAACTCCTCTAAGCGGTGTTATAATGTTTACTAATTGAACTAGTAGTTCATATAGTGAACTATTAGTTCCTTATCTTTCTCAAGCACCCCTTCAATCTTTGATGTTTTGGACAAGGAGGTCCTTATGGAAGTACGCTACGCCCCTGATCCTCCCCGCTTTGAACGGATGAACACCGCTGAGATCAGGCAACATTTTTTGATTGATGATCTGTTTGCGCCGGGCCAGGTCAAGCTGGTCTATTGGCATACAGACCGTATGATTATCGGCTCGGTAATGCCAACCGATGCTCCTCTGGCGTTAGAAGCGGGCCGGGAATTGGCAGCCGCCTATTTTGCCGAACGCCGTGAAATCGGCGTTATCAATATTGGCGGCGCGGGCCAGATCACCGTTGACGGCGTTACTTATCACCTGGGCAAAAAAGATACGCTCTACATCGGGCGGGGCAGCCGCCAAATCGAATTTAGCAGTCTGGCCGCTGCCAATCCAGCCTCGTTTTACCTGATCAGCCTGCCGGCCCACCAGACCTATCCCACTCAATTAGCGCGGGCGGAAGCCGTCGAAGCGGTTGTCCTGGGCAGTCAGGCCGAGGCTAACCAGCGCCGCCTCTACAAAGTAATTCACCCCGAAGGCATTCAAAGCTGCCAATTGGTTATGGGGTTTACCGAGTTGGCCGAAGGCAGCATCTGGAACACCATGCCGGCTCACACCCATGAACGTCGCAGCGAAGTTTATTTGTATTTTGACCTGGCCGCCGATGCAGTAGTCTTCCACCTGCTGGGCCAGCCCACCGAAACCCGGCACCTGGTTGTCCGCAACGGCCAGGCGGCCCTTTCGCCCAGTTGGTCTATCCATTCCGGGGCAGGCACTAAAAATTACACCTTTGTTTGGGCGATGGGTGGAGAAAACCAGGCGTTTAGTGATATGGATGCTGTTAAAATGGAAGGCTTAGCATGATTCTCGATCAGTTTAAACTCGACGGCAAAATAGCCCTGGTGACGGGCTGCAAACGCGGGTTGGGCCAGGCCATGGCCTGCGCTCTGGCCGAGGCCGGAGCCGACATTATCGGCGTGAGCGCCACACTGGAGCCGTCGGGCAGTGAGGTTGAGCAAAAAATTACGGCTCTGGGCCGCCGCTTTAAGGGCTATAGCTGCGATTTTGGCGACCGCCAGGCTTTATACGGTTTCATCCAGCAGGTCAAAAGCGATTTCCCCCGGATTGACATCCTGATCAATAACGCCGGGACGATTCTACGCCAACCGGCCGTCGAACATTCGGATGAATACTGGGATCGGGTGATAAATGTCAATCTGAGCGCCCAATTTATTCTGAGTCGAGAGCTTGGCCGGGAAATGGTCGAGCGCGGACAGGGCAAGATCGTTTTTGTGGCCTCACTGTTGACTTTTCAGGGCGGCATTTATGTACCCGGTTATGCGGCCAGCAAAGCCGGGATCGGCCAACTGACCAAAGCCCTGGCTAACGAGTGGGCCGCTAAAGGCGTCAATGTTAATGCCATTGCCCCCGGCTACATGGCCACCGATAATACGGTCGCTTTACGCAACGATGAGCAACGCAACCGGACTATTATGGAACGAATTCCTGCCGGACGCTGGGGCCAGCCGGAGGATATGAAAGGGGCGGTCGTCTTTTTAAGCTCCAGGGCTTCAGATTACGTCCACGGGACGGTGCTGCTGGTTGACGGCGGTTGGATGGGGCGCTGAGGGGAGACCATGACCACAGGTTTCAAAGCAGTTTTGATTGACTACGATGAAGAACTCTTCACTCCGCCGGCCTGGATTGGCGGCGAACTGGCCCGCTCCGGCGTCGAGTGGGTGGAGGGCCAGCACCGCACCCCGGAACTGGCCCTGGCGGTGGCCCGCGAGGCGGATGTGGTCCTGGTGCAGTCGGTCCGTCCTCTGTTAACTCGATCCGTTATCGCTCAACTGGAGCGCTGCCGCTGTATCGTCCGGCTGGGCGTCGGCTATGACAGCGTGGATGTGGCGGCGGCCACGGCCCACCAGATTCCCGTCTGCAATGTGCCGGCCTACTGCACCGACGACGTGGCCGACCACACCATTGCCTTGCTTATGGACAGTCTGCGCCACCTGGCCCGGCAGGATCGCTGGATTCGGGCCGGGCGGTGGGATCGCCGGGCGGCTCGGCCAACCCGCCTTCTACAGGGCAGCACCCTGGGGCTAATCGGCCTGGGCCGGATTGGCCGGGCCGTGGCCCGCCGGGTGCGCGGTTTTGAGCTAACCCTGCTGGTGTCAGACCCTTACCTTGACGCCGAAACCATTGCCCAATTTGGCGGCCAAAAAGTAGAACTGGTCGAATTATTGCAGCGCTCCGACTTCATCTCGGCCCACTGCCCCCTCACCGACGAAACCTACCACCTGTTGAGCCACCGCGAATTCGCACAGATGAAAGAGACCGTCTTTATCGTCAATACCAGCCGGGGGCCGGTCATTGATGAAGCGGCGCTGGTAGCAGCCCTGCGTCGTGGGCAGGTCGCCGGGGCCGGGTTGGATGTGCTGGAACAGGAGCCGCTGCCGCTCGACTCGCCCCTGCGCGAGTTTGAGCAAGTCACCATTACCCCTCACGTTTCGGCCTGCGCCCCCGAAAGCCAGGAGAATCTATATCGGACCGCTTGCGAGATTGTGCTGGATGTATACAACCGGCGCTGGCCTCCGGGGGTGGTCAATCCTGAAGTTAAAAACAAATAGGGAGATTAGAGATTGGAGATTGTATAATCTCCAATCTCTAATCTCCGATCTCCTGAGTTTATTATTGAGGTTTCAATGATGAAAAAGAAAATCGTAACCTTTGGCGAAATTATGATGCGGCTGTCGCCGCCGGGTTTTTTGCGCTTTAGCCAGGCCAATACCTTTGATGTCATTTACGGCGGTGGTGAGGCCAATGTGGCTGTGGCGCTGGCTAATTTTGGCGAGCCGGTGGATTATGTGACTCGTCTGCCCAAAAACGACCTGGGCGATGCCTGTATTCAATTTTTGCGCCGGTATGGGGTGGGGGTAGACCAGATTGTCCGCGGCGGCGAGCGGTTGGGCATCTATTTTCTGGAAATGGGGGCAGCCCAGCGCGGCAGCAAAGTGGTCTACGACCGCAGCCAATCGGCCATTGCCACCATCGAGCGGGGAATGGTGGATTGGGAGCGTGTTTTTGCCGGGGCCGACTGGTTTCACTGGACCGGCATCACCCCGGCCATTTCTGCCGGCGCCGCCGCTGTCTGCCTGGAGGCGGCTCAGGCGGCCAAACAGGTGGGGCTGACCGTCTCGTGCGACCTCAACTATCGCAAAAACCTGTGGAAATGGGGCAAAAAAGCCGGCGAGGTCATGCCGGAGCTGGTCAGCCAGTGCGATATTGCCATCGGCAATGAGGAAGACGCGGATAAAGTTTTTGGGATCAAAGCGCCCGAAACCGATGTGACCAGCGGCAAGGTTGAAGCCGACAAGTTCCGCCACGTCTGCGCTGCCCTGGCCGAACGTTTCCCCAATTTGCAGACTATCGCCATCACCCTGCGCGGTTCCCTCTCGGCCAGCCACAATACCTGGTCGGGCGTGCTGTGGCAGCCGGACGGCTTTTACGTCGCTCCCATCTATGACATTACCCACATCGTGGACCGGGTAGGCGGCGGCGATGCCTTTGCCAGCGGGCTGATTTACGGGCTGCGTACCTATTCCGGCGACCGCCAAAAGGCGCTCAATTTTGCCGTCGCCGCTTCCTGCCTCAAGCACTCCATCTTTGGTGATTTTAATTTAGTCAGCGTAGATGAAGTGGAAAAACTGATGTCCGGCGATGCTTCGGGGCGGGTGTCACGGTAGGATTAAGAAATTAGAAATAAAAAATAAGAACAGACAGTTTTCTAATTTCTCATTTCTTATTTCTTTTTTGGATTCCGGCTTGTCCGGGTCAGGAAAGGACAACTCCAATGGCTCGTTTTACCAGATTAGAAGTACTCAATTGTATGATTGACCTGGGCTTGATCCCGGTCTTTTATCATAAAGATGTCGAAGTGGCCAAGAAAATTGTCACGGCGTGCGCCGAAGGTGGAGCGCGGGTGATCGAGTTCACCAACCGGGGCGACTTTGCCTACCACACCTTCACCGAGTTATCGCGTCACTTTGCCACCACCGCACCCCAGATCGTTTTGGGCGTCGGCTCGGTGGTGGATGCGCCCACAGCGGCTATGTACATTGCCAGCGGAGCTAATTTTGTGGTTGGACCGCTGCTCAATACCGAAGTGGCCCGGCTGTGCAACCGGCGCAAGATTGCCTATTCGCCTGGCTGCGGCAGCGTCTCGGAAATTGCCGAGGCCGAGGAACTGGGTGTTGAGATTGTCAAAGTATTCCCCGGCAACTCGGTCGGCGGGCCGGGCTTTGTCAAAGCCGTGCTCGGCCCATGCCCCTGGACACGGATCATGCCGACCGGTGGCGTAGACGCGACTAAAGAAAGTATTACCGCCTGGTTCAAAGCCGGGGTGGCCTGTGTCGGCATGGGGTCAAACCTGATTACCAAAGAGGCCGTGGCGGCGGGCGATTTCGAGGCAATTACCCGCAATGTGGCCCAAGTGCTGGCCTGGATCAAAGAAGTGCGAGGATAGATTTATGAACGGACAAGAACTTTCGGCGGCGCTCAGGAGCGGCCGGCGGGTTTATGGCACGGCCATTCTCTCTACCTCGGCCCGCTGGCCCAGGGTTGTGCAAAAACTCGGCCTGGATTTTGTTTTTATTGATACGGAACATACCCCCATTGAGCGGGAACAACTGGCCTGGATGTGCCAGGCTTATGATGCCCTGGGCCTGACTCCCATTGTGCGCATCCCTGCACCCGATCCGTACCAGGCGTGCGTGGTACTGGATGGAGGGGCCAAAGGGGTGATTGCCCCCTATGTAGAAACTGTGCAGGAAGTGCAGGCTCTACGCGGGGCGGTCAAGTTGCGACCGCTCAAGGGGCAGCGGCTGCGCCAAGCCTTAACCGGCGAGGCCCATCTACCCGGCGACCTGGCCGCTTATCTGAACCGCTGGAACACCGGCAACGTCTTGATTATCAATATCGAAAGCCTGCCGGCGTTGGAGGCGTTGGATGACATTCTGGCCGTGCCCCAACTCGACGCCGTGTTGATTGGTCCACACGACCTCTCGATCAGCCTGGGTATTCCGGAGCAGTATCGTCACCCGCTGTTTGATGAAACGGTCAAAACGATTATTGGCAAAGCCCGCCGGCATCAAGTGGGGGTGGGGATTCATTTTTTCGCCGGGCGCGATCAGGAAATCGAGTGGGCCAAAGCCGGGGCCAACTTCATCGTCCACAGTACCGACCTCACCCTCTTTAGCCAGGCCATGGCCGCCGACCTGGCGGCGATGAAAGAAGCGCTGGACGAAGGCAAACCACAGGGGGGCGGACACGACGAGGACATCATTTAGGCAGTTCTAAGAATTACATTCGCCAAGATGTAAGACGCAACATGAATATTGGGTAATTATTTCTTGGAAATGCCTTAACCCACAGCAAAGGATACAAACGTGGAAATTCGCTTTGATCAACAGGTTGTCATGATTACCGGCGCAAGCACCGGCATCGGCGCAGCGCTGGCTAAGGCTTTTGGCGCGGCCGGGGCCAGGGTTGTGCTGCATTACAACAGCAGCGAGGCCGCCGCCAGAACCGTCGCCGGGGAGATTGAAGCCGGCGGGGGAGAGGTGTGGCTGATTCGGGCCGATGTCACTGCCCCGGATCAGGTAAAACAGTTGGTGGCCCAAACCCTGGAGCGTTTTGGGCAAATTGATATTTTGATTAACAACGCCGGCGGCCTGATCAAACGCCAGCCGGTGGCCGACATGCCGGCTGAGCTTTATCAGTACATTATGGATTTGAATATGACCTCGGTGTTTCAAATCTGCCAGCAAGTCATCCCGGTTATGCAGCGGCAGGGCCAGGGCAATATTATCAATGTGACCTCGATTGCGGCCCGGCTTGGCGGGGGAGCGGGGGCTGTGGTTTATGCCACCAGCAAAGGGGCGGTCAGCACTTTTACTCGTGGGCTGGCCAGAGAACTGGCCGGGCAAAACATCCGGGTCAATGCTATTTCGCCGGGGGTGATTCAGACTCCTTTCCACGAACGCTACAGCACCCCGGAACAAATAGAGGCGATGGTGAAAACTATTCCGATGGGGCGCGTCGGACAGCCCGAAGAGTGTGTCGGCGCGGCGTTCTTTCTAGCTTCCGAAGCGATGAGCCGCTATGTGACCGGGCAAATCATTGAAATTAACGGCGGGCAGTTGATGCCCTAGCCGGTATACACCGATCGGGAGAAGAGAGTATGAAACCAAAAGTTTGGCTTGATATGAAGATTGTGCCAGAAGCCCTAGCCCGACTGGAGCCAGACACCGAGATTATCGCCGACGGGACGCTGGACAACTTACCCGGTGCAGCGGCGGCGATTATGGGGGTCGAGAACCAGGCCGACGGCGCGTTTATGGACCGGGCCGGATCGTCCTTAAAGGTTATTGCCCGGCATGGCATTGGGGTGAACAATGTGGACATCCCGGCGGCTACCGAGCGCGGCATTTTGGTAGTCAACACGCCCGACGCTCCCACCGAGTCCACCGCCGAACACACAGTTGCCCTGCTGCTGGGCCTGGCCAAGCGAGTTGTCGCCGGCGACATGAGCATGCGCGGGACCGACATTCCTCGCGCTCAACTGATGGGGACCGAGGTTCGGGGGCGGGTGTTGGGGGTGATCGGCTGTGGGCGGATTGGCCGGCGGGTGGGCGAAATTTGCGCCCTGGGGTTGAAGATGCGGGTGCTGGCCTATGATCCGTACTGCACCGACTGGACCTCGATCACGTCCCTGGGCATCGAGCCGGTAGACAGCCTGAATACATTGCTGGTCCAGGCCGATTTTGTCAGTCTGCATGCCTCACTGACCCCGCAAACCCGCCAGCTAATGGGTGAGCGTGAGCTGCGGCTGATGAAACCGGGCGCTTATCTGATCAATGCCAGCCGGGGGCCGCTGGTTAACGAAGCAGCCCTGGCCCAGGTTCTGGCCGAAGGTCACCTGGCCGGGGCGGCGCTGGATGTGTTTGACCCGGAACCGCCGCTGCCGACCAATCCTCTGCTCCAGATGACCAACGTGGTGGTCACACCGCACATTTCTTCCTACACCGACCTGGGCTATAGGGCGATGGGCATGGGCGCAGTCGAGCAGGTACTCCAGGTGCTGCGGGGCGAGTACCCGCCCAACCTCTTAAACCCCGAGGCATGGCCAGGCCGGCTCAAGACGTAATTATCACAATCGTCGAGAAAAAATTATAGGGACAACCCAACACTTACCCCTGTTTGTCGAGGAGTGTCACCGGCCTACCTCTCAAGGTGAGTGAGCCGCAGCGAACCCGACCGAACAACCAAACTCAGTAGATCCAATTTTTCACCGTAGCTGGCGCATCCCTATGTCAGCGGGCGGCATAGGGATGCCACCCTACAGAAAATTTGGATCCACTGAAACTGGCTTACTCCCCGGCAGCTTACCCACTCTGGTTCTCATTAAATCAGTCGTTCCAACAGTTCCAAATTTGAAAATTTCGAGTCAATTTCGCCGAGAAAGGCACGCTTCGCGTTAGATGCCGAACGTCGCCGCATCTGAGGATGCTGGCCCCTCATATTTGAAATTGCTGTAGTCGTTTATTTGCGTTTCAAGGCCATCCAGTTATAATAGCGCAACAGAACATTTGTTCGTGTCTCCATTTGACCATGTTTGAGGGGCAGCTCAAGGTGAGCGACGGTTGTAAGTGGGGAGGCGACAACTTTATCACAGGTTCAGTGCAAAATGAAAGGAGAGTACAATGAGCAGGGTACGGGTATTGGTTGGCACCCGCAAAGGTGCATTTATTTTGACCTCGGATGGGAAACGTGAACAGTGGGACATCAGCGGACCCCACTTTGCCGGCTGGGAAATTTATCATCTCAAAGGCTCACCTGCTGACCCCAAGCGGTTGTATGCCTCCCAATCCACCGGTTGGTTCGGGCAGTTGATTCAGCGTTCCGACGATGGCGGCCAGACCTGGGAGCCGATGGGAAATGAATTTGTCTACGAAGGCGTTCCCGGCACGCATCAGTGGTATGACGGCACCCAGCATCCCTGGGAATTTAAGCGGGTCTGGTATCTCGAACCATCGCCGACCGATCCAGAGACGGTTTACGCCGGGGTGGAAGATGCCGCCTTGTTTCGTTCCGGCGACGGCGGGAAGACATGGCAGGAGCTTGCGGGGCTGCGTAGTGTCAAAGGACACCTCTGGCAGCCGGGGGCCGGAGGAATGTGTCTCCATACCATCTTGCTGGACCCAAGCAACCCCAACCGAATTTTTGTGGCTATCTCGGCGGCAGGCGCGTTTCGCACGGACGATGGTGGGGAAACCTGGCGACCGGTGAACCAGGGTCTGAAATCCGAATATGAGCTGCCTGACCCCCATGCCGAGGTCGGTCATTGTGTTCACGGTTTGGCCATGCATCCCTCACGTCCAGAAGTGCTGTTCATGCAGAAACATTGGGATGTCATGCGCAGTGACAATGCCGGCGAGTTATGGCACGAGGTCAGCGGCAATCTGCCGAGCGACTTTGGCTTCCCGATTGCGGTGCATGCCCATGAACCGGAAACCATTTATGTCGTGCCCATCAAAAGTGATTCAGAACATTATCCGCCCGATGGGAAACTGCGGGTATACCGCAGCCGAACAGGCGGGCATGAATGGGAGGCGCTCACCCAGGGGTTGCCGCAAAGCCACTGCTATGTCAACGTCCTGCGCAGCGCTATGGCGGTCGACTCGTTGGACGAGGGCGGTGTTTATTTTGGCACCACCGGCGGGCAGGTGTACGTATCGGCAGATTCGGGCGATACCTGGATGCCCATTGTCCGCGATCTACCCTCCGTGCTGTCCGTCGAAGTTCAGGTACTACCATGATCCGGGTGGTACTGCCGCCGCACCTGCGCCGGCTGGCGCGGGTCAGCGGCAAGGTCGAGCTGGAAGTTAAAGGGCCGGTTACCCAACGCTCGATCCTGGATACCCTGGAGGCGAGTTATCCGATGCTGCGCGGGACGATCCGCGATCACGTTAGCCAGCAACGACGGTCGTTTATCCGGTTTTTTGCCTGTGGGGAGGATTGGTCTCATGAGTCGCCAGATACCCCCTTGCCCGACGCTGTCGCCACGGGCAAAGAGCCTTTTCTGATCGTGGGGGCGATGGCCGGGGGTTAGCCTTACGCCGCTTACGGCGAGCTTGATTTTCAGATGATCGTTGAGAGCGCCGGGAGCGTGCGGGCACGAGTGGTGGTCCGGGCATTGGAAATGCGAGAGCATTCGGTAATTCATCGCTGCCCGCCGGGGGCTTCCAGCCCCCGACTACGATAGGTGAAAACCGCTTGAAAGCGGTTCACCAGCCTGCTTTAGCGGGCTTCCACCTATAATAGCCGGGCGTTTCAACGCTGGGCAGGCGGCGTGGCTGAGGCGATTTTGTAATTACCGAATGCTCTCAATGCTGGAAAGTATCCGGCTGATTGAGGCCATGAGCCTGGGCCAGCAGTTGGCCGATATGGCGCTAATCCAGGCTTCTATTGACCCTGGCTATTCTTGCACCGATCGGTAACAAAAATTGTGTTCCCCTACCAATTCTTGCGCCAATTGGCAGTGACAATAGATTTGTCATAGGTCACTTCGATCTCGATGGGTTCAGAGAGAGTAGAGGTGGCGGTGCGCTGGTCGTCGGTGGTAACCACTGTCAGAATCCATTTGCATGGAACCGGCTTGGTAGCCAGGGTAATATCATAAAAACCGGGCGGCCAAAAAGCGCCGCCGCCGTTTAGCCCGCCTACCGGCCCAGACGGATTAGAGATAACCGAAAAACCGCCGCAACTGGCCTGAACGTAGACGCCGTTAACCGGATTGCCGGCCGGGTCGGTGATATTGCCCAGAAAGCGAGTCAAACCATAATTGGTGTCGTTGTACCAGCCGGTCGGCTCGAACTGGTATTTGGGTTTTTCAGGGATCGGGGTGGCTTCCGGGGTAGGCGTAGGAGGTGGGGGTGGGGCAACCACCACCGGCACATTGGCGGTATTGCTGGCCTGCACCACTGATCCAGCCACCCAGCCGGTTGCGCCGTCAGCATTGCTGATTTGCCACCACGAGGCTTCATTATTGCGCCCAATAATCGGCACAGTTAAATTCGGCGGCAGAGCGGCGACCACCGGATAGTTGGTGCCCGGCCCGCTCCGAACATTGACCGTGCCGGCGGCGACCAACTGCGGCCTCACCGGGGTGGGCGTGTCCGGCGGCGGAGTTGGGCTGGGCGTGGGCGAAGGCAGGGCCGTAGCCGTAGGCAGCGGGGTCAAGGTGGGCAGCACGACAATGGCCGTTGCCGACGGCGCGGGGACAGGAGTAAAAGTGGGCGCAGGCGTCCGGGTAAGCTGGACTCGTTCACTGCGGACCCGGAACAGCCAGGCAAATAGGGCTGTTGCTGCCAGGTAAAGGATTAAAATGAGCAGAACTATCAGGCTCAGATAGCGGACTTTTTGCATCGTTAACCGAGTTTCAGTAAATCACGAATTGAGGAGCCAGCACCCCCCAGGTGCGGCTCCGCTCGGCACGTAGGCGTGCCTCACTCCTCAAAATTGTGATTTCAGGTTCGTTGAGTTAGTTTAGCCAGCTACCCTCAAATCGGCAAATGCTTTACCGGCCCAGTTGTTCAGCCAAAACCCGCCCCAGGCGGGCGATGCCTTCCCGAATTTGGGCAGGGGTGGCGTTGGAGAAGTTCAATCGCAGGGTATTCTCGCCGCCGCCATTAGGGAACATAGGTTCCCCAGGGACAAAAGCCACATGGGCGGCCAGAGCAGCCGGCAGCAGCGCAACCCCGCTGATCCCTGGCGGCAACGTAACCCACAGAAAGAGGCCGCCGTCCGGGTGAGTCCAATGCGCTTCGGGCGGAAAATGTTCCGCCAGAGTTGCCAGCATCACCTCGCGGCGCTCCCGGTAAACCCGGCGAATCACGGGCAGATGTCGCTGCAAAAAGCCATCCCGAACCGCTTCGTAAGCGATCATTTGATTGAATGTGGCCGAATGCAGATCGGCCCCTTGCTTGGCTTGGACCAGCTTGCGAATCACTTCCAAGGGAGCCACAATCCAGGCCAGGCGCAGCCCCGGTACCAGCGTTTTGGAAAAGGTGCTAAGGTAAATCACACTACCGTCGTAATCGCCCGCGCCGGTCGAGCCAGAGCCGGCGACCGCCAGAATCTTGGGAATAGGTTCTCCCTCAAAGCGCAGTTCGCCATAGGCATCATCCTCGATGATGGGCACGCCGTAGCGCTGGGCCAGTTCGACCAGTTGCTGCCGCCGTTCCAGGGTGAGGGTTACGCCGGTTGGATTTTGAAAGGTGGGCATGGTGTAAACCAGTTTTGGGTTGGCTTGCAGGGCCGGCTCCAGGGCGGCGGTAATCATGCCCTGCTCGTCGGAGGGGACAGCCACATACTCGGCTTCGTAGGCGTCAAAAGCCTGGAGCGCGCCCATGTAGGTCGGCGCTTCGACCACCAGCCGGTCGCCAGGGTTGATAAAAATTTTACCCAGCAGATCGAGGGCCTGCTGCGAGCCGGAGGTGATGAGGATGTTGTCGGGTGAGATGGTCAGGCCGGGGGCGGTGTGTTGGGCCACCCACTCGCGCAGGGGACGATACCCTTCGGTGGTGCTGTATTGCAGAGCTTGAGGGCCAAAATCACGAAGAACCCGGTCGGCGGCCACGGCCATTTCTTCGACTGGGAAGATTTCTGGCGCGGGGAGTCCGCCGGCAAAAGAGATCATGTCAGGCTGCTCCGTCACTTTGAGCAGTTCCCGAATGGCTGAACTGGTCATGCGTTGAGTCCGCTGGGCGTAGCGATGAGTCCATGAAATAGGCATAGTGAGTCTCCTGGAAGAATGGAAAATTGGAAGACTGGAGGATTGGAAAAATGGAGGGTTGACAAAATTTGCCACCTTCCAACCTTCCAACTTTCCAACGTTCCAGACAGCTTAGCATCAATAAGTTGGGTTGGGTATAGCCAATTGGCTCAGTCCGCTTCGGACCAATTGGCTTTAATTTACATGACCAGCCAGAGCAAAACCGTCACAGTAGCGATGCTGGCCAGGGTGCTGACAAAAACGACGGCGGCGGTAAATTCGGCGTCGGCCCCAAATTCGGCGGCCAGGACACTGCTAATCACAGCAGTGGGCAGGCTGGCTTGCACAATCACCACCTGTTGGGTGATACCCGACATGCCCAGGAAAGCGGCCAGCGGAAAGGCGATGAGCGGCGCAATCACCAGGCGGGCCGCAGTAGCCAGGACAATGGGTCGCCACCGCCCCCTAACCGAAACGCGGGCCAGTTGCAGCCCCAGTACAACCAGCATGGCCGGCACGGCAGCCTGTCCCAATAAAGTAACGGCCCGTTCGAGCGGGAGCGGTAAGGTAATATCGCTCAGGTTGATGAAGAGTCCCAGGGCAGTGGCATAGGGCAAGGGGACGGTGAACATGTTAAATAGTGAACGTTTGATTGAAGCCGTACCGCGTGAGGCCAGAAAAACCCCCACTGTGTTTGCCAGAATCGCCGTAATGACAAAAAAAACAACGGCGCGCTGCAAGCCGACCGCTCCAAAGGCAAATTCGCTCAGCGGCAAGCCATAATTGCCGGCATTAATCACCACTACGCTGAGCATAAACGCGCTTTCGAGTTTGCGGTCAAAGTGAAAAAGACGGGCCAGGATCCAACTGACAATTGTCATCAGCAGGTAAAAAATGACAATCATGGCTGCAATCGAGCCGATTTCACCCGCACGCAGGTCAGATTTAGCAATACTGCCGATGATCAAAAAAGGGTTGAACAGATAAAAGATAACACGAGACAAAACACGGGGATCGGGCGAGCGGTAATGACCGAGCATAAAGGCCAGGCCAACTATGATAAAAATGGGGACGATGATGTTGTAGATGATGTTGAGTACGGATAACACGATTTATGATTTACGATTTTGGATTTACGATTTACGATTTCTAACAGATACTTAAAGCTAATAGGGAAATCAATTTAGGGATACCAAATAGCCGGGGCTACCCGGGAGGTGGTTTGGGACGGCACATTTTTTACGACCGTCCTAAAAATAAGACGCAGATGACGCAGATTCGACAGATTTTCGCTGATTTTCTATAAATTTTCTGCGTAAATCTGTGTTTACCAGCGTTCATCTGCGTTCTATTTAAAAAGCGCAAAGGTAGTGACCATCGGTTATAGGACAAAAATTGTAATATTCGTGAAAATTCGTATCATTTGTGGCCTAAAAACAGTTTACGATGCGACCCTTAAATTCTGAATTTGAACTTATGGAACTGACCCTAACCACCCCGGCCCTGCTTTTTCCGGCCATATCGTTACTATTACTCGCCTATACCAATCGCTTTTTGGCCCTGGCCGCCTTGATGCGCGATCTTTACGCTCGTTACAAAACAGCACCGGACCCCAAAATCAAAGGCCAATTGGCTAATCTGCGCTACCGGATTGTTATTATCCGCAATATGCAGGTCTTTGGGGTAGCCAGTTTTTTTGGCTGCGTCTTGTGCATGTTTTTGTTGTTTGCCGGGCAAAGCCTGGCCGGAACGTGGACTTTTGGCGGCAGTCTAATCCTACTGCTGATCTCGCTGGCGTTGTCGCTGCGGGAAATTCAGGTTTCGATTGATGCTTTGAGTTTGCAAATTCAGGATTTAGACGACTAAAGAAAATTATCCTGCTTCGCCTGCCCTGTCATTCCGCTCATCTTTTCTGCTTGGCAGTTGAATCCCCAAGCTATCGGCCACCGCCAAAATGCGGGCCAAAAAGGCAGAAAGAGCATCAAACGCGCCGTCGCCGTTGCCGGTTTGCAGCACCTTTAATTCGTGGACTGCGGGCATGTGGGCGGCCAGTTCGGGTAGTTTGTCCACCAGCCGGCCGGCCAGGTCGCGCTCGTTCATCAGGTTGCGCACCTCCTGCTGCAAGCGGGCGATGTTGGTTTCGCCCTGGGCTAGAGCTAATTTGACTCGGTTGGTCGCCTCTTCCAACGCCAGCCGCACCTCGCTCTCCTGCTGCCGCCGGGCCAATTCGGCTTCCAGTTTGGCCGCCTGGAGACGGTCGGCTTGAGCCTGGACCAGCAGTTTATAGTCGGCTTCCAGCGTTTGCAGGGTGGTCTCGCGTTCCAGCCGCTGCTGGTCGGCCTGCAACTGCGCTTCGGCCAGCCGGATTTCTTCGGCCAGTTCTTTTAGGGCCTGCTCCACTTGCAGCGCCTTCTGGCGCGCTTTGGCCTCCGCATCGAGGCGGGTCCGTTCCAGGCTCTCTTCTTGTTCCCGCCGCAGCAGGGCCAGCTTCATGGCCTGCTCATCCTCCGCCGCTTGAATGCGCAGCCGCTGCTCCGACTCGCGCCGAGTCAGGGTGGTCTGCTCTTCGAGTTGAATTTTCTGGCGGGCCGTCTCCTGCTCCCTGGTAAAGCGGGTTCCTTCCTCGGCCAGCTTGATCTGCAAGGCTTCGGTTTGCTTGCTCTGCTTGATCCGCTCGATGGCGACCATTGTTTCGGCTTCGCTGGTTTCGGCCACCTGCCGGTTTTCCAGCTCCTTCTGACGGATTTCATCCTGGGCCAGCAAATAGCTGATACGGGCCGTCTTTTCCTGATCGTAGCGAAAGGGCGCTTGCAAATGTTCCCACAAACGCTGCGAGCTGACCAGCGCCTCTTTGATCTGCACCGTCACAATCTTGATGCCCAGGCCCTCATCCCCACCCCGGCCTTCGGCCACGGTTTTCAGGCGCGAGGTCAGTTCTTCGATGATCGGCTCCTTGTCGGCCAGCACCTCCTGCACGCTCATCGTGGCAATTTTGTCCTTGATGCCGGCCTCGGCCTGCTCCCGCAGTTGGGCGTTGACAATGCCCAACGGATCGCGGCTATCCGAGAAGTCGAGCTTTTTGTAAGCTATTCCAAAATCGTTGATCTGCCACTGGACGTAAGCCAGAATGTTGATGCCCTGCTTTTCCTGGCTGATGCAGTTGGCGACAATGCCAATGGTTTGCATCGCCGCCGGGACGACCAGGTAAGCGTCGGTGTAGGGGTTGTAATTGAACGAGACGCCCAGGCCCAACGTCACCGGCTCTTTGCGGCCCAGGCGGGTGTGGACCACGTACGCATTGGGCGGGACGATGATCCGCTTAAACATCCAGAAGCCGGTCTCGCGGACACGGAGGGGTTCTTTTTCCAGTTGCAACTCTTCCGAAGTTTTGAGGCCGGAGGGCGGCGGAGGCGCACTTCGAGCCGGCTGCGGCGCATACCCCGGCGCAGCCGGTGGACCACCGGCGCTCAGCGTCGCCGGGAGCGGGGCCGGCGCTTCGACCATGGGCGGCTCAGCCTCTCGCTGCTGGACGATATTCTGTTCCATAAACACATTAGCGGCGGCGCGGCGTTTTTCCATGAGGATATCTCCGTAGTAAAAATGTTAGCTCATGTTAAGTACTGGTGCAAAGCAGGCCGAGCTCCCACGCCCGGCCCTCGGCGGCGTGGGAGACGCCTCTGCTAAATTGCACTTGTTCTATACATGAGCCAAATGTTATCTTTGCGTGTAACTGCTCGACTTCATGGCCGCCGAGAAGACGGCGGTCGGCGGTCACTTTTCTGCCGCCATTGTAACACGATTCAGGGGAACAAATCAACCGGGAAAATGGGTTGGGTAGGGATAACTCCTTGACAAAAGAAGATGTGCCCCCACCAGTTAACCTCCAAAATTTATCAAGCCAGTTGTGTCAGAAAGCCACTTTTCGATTATAATGCTTACCCGTTCCGTTACTCATTTTAAATCCCTAAGCCTGCCGCTTAATCGGGATGGGTAGATGAGAGGAGCTAATTAACTGTGTAAGATCATAATTTCAGGTCGGGAACCCAAACATGGGCGACTACAAACTTGTGGTGCTGGATGTAGACGGCACCTTGGTTGGACACGGCGCTTATCCCAGCCAGCGAGTCGCCGCAGCCATTGCGGCGGCCAAAGCCAGAGGAGTGCAGGTGGTGTTGGGAACGGGCCGGGCCACCGAGGCCTGCTACCATCTGCTAAAGTTTCTAAACCTGGATGGACTGCATATTTTATTCGACGGGGCGGCCGTGGTCGAATGGCCGAGCAACGACATCATTTTTTTGCAGGCGCTCCCCCCCAGAGCCGCCCAGCGTTTGATTGAACTTGCGCGTGAGCATGACCTGTTTCTGGAAATTTATGCTCACGATTTTTATTTTATCGAAAAGGACGGCCTGTTGGCCCAACACCAACGCCAAAAGCTGCAAATTACGCCGCTCATCACCGATTTAATGAGTCTGGTCAATCGGATCAAAATGGTTAAAGGTCAACTTCTGGCCGCTGACGCCGCGCAAAAAGAGCGATCTGATCTGATTACGAGAGAGATGGCCGACTTGTGTAAAATGTCGTGGAGTTTGGACCCGACCAACGGCATCTACTTTGGCAACGCGATTTCCCGGTCCGTTTCCAAAGGCAACGCCCTGGACGAAATTATGGATTATCTGGGTATTAAAGCCAATCAGGTCATGGCCATTGGCGACTCGTTTAACGACCTGCCGATCTTTGAAGTAGCCGGAACTAAAATTGCCATGGGCCACGCCCCGACCAGTCTTAAAGAACTGGCTGACTGGGTCGCGCCAACGGTAGAAGAAGACGGCGTGGCTGTGGCGATTGAAAAATTTATTCTCAGCAAATCCAATTTTTGACCGTAGCAAAGGCATCCCCATGCCTTTGCCGACGGCATCCCTATGCCGTCCTGGGGCGATTGAAAAATTTATTCTACAAAAGGAGTTGAATTAAGCGTGAGTCAGGCAAATGGACAGTATGTTCAAACCCGCTGGAGGTTAACCGATATTATTCCCGCCGCCGCAGGGCCGGCGGTAGAGCAATTGGTGACAGAATTAGAGACCGTCACCCAGGAAATCGAGGCTTTCCGCCCGCTGCTTTCGCCGGAGATGAGCGGCCAAGATTTTAGCCGGGCCATCCAGACGATAGAGCGATTTGCCCAGGTGGCCCACCGGCTGGGCAGCTACGGCCCGCTGTGGTTCTCCGAAGACACTCAAAACCAGGCCGCCCTGGCTTTTATGGGCCGCATGGAACAACTGCTGACCGAAGCCCAAAATCGCACCCTCTTTTTTAGCCTGTGGTGGAAGGCCCTACCGAATGAAGCGGCCGATCGCCTGTTAGCCTATGCTGGCGACGCCCGTTACAACCTGGAGCAGGACCGTCTGTTCAAAGACCACACTCTGGCCGAGTCCGAAGAGCAGATTATCAACCTCAAAGACATCAACGGCATCAGCGCCATGGTTACGCTGTACGACATGATTACCAGCAAATTTACCTTTGAGTTAGAGGTTGAGGGTGAGAAAAAAACGCTGACCCGCGACCAACTGATGACCTATGTCCGCAACCCCTCGCCGGAGATGCGGGCGGCCGCTTACCAAGAGCAGTTTCGGGTGTATGGCCGGGAGGCCACGGTGCTGGCCCAGATTTACACCCACCGGGTGCGAGATTGGGCCAGCGAGAATCTCAAATTGCGCCGCTTTGCTTCTCCCATTGCCGTGCGCAATTTAGGCAATGACGTACCCGATGCGGTCGTCAACACCCTGTTGGATGTCTGCGCCGAACAGGCCCCCGTTTTTCACCGCTATTTCAAGCTGAAAGCAGGTTGGCTGGGCCTGCCGAAGTTACGCCGCTATGATCTGTACGCTCCGCTCAGCCAAGAGTCAACCAAAAAGATTGACTATGGCGACGCGGTGACAATGGTTCTGGACAGCTTTAACGAGTTTTCGCCCGTGGTGGCTCAAGAGGCCCGGCGTGTTTTTGCCGAAGGCCACATTGACAGCGAAATTCGGCCCGGCAAGCGCGGCGGCGCTTTTTGCGCCAGCATCCTGCCGGCGCTGACCCCGTGGGTGCTGCTGAACTACACCGGCGAGCCGCGCCAGGTAGCCACCCTGGCCCACGAGTTGGGCCACGCCATCCACGCCATGCTGGCGGCTGAACACTCCGTCCTCACCTTTCATTCGGCCCTGCCGCTGGCCGAAACGGCCTCAGTTTTTTCAGAAATGCTGCTAACCGACCGGCTGCTGGCCGAGGAAAAAGACCCCCAGGTTCGCCGCGATTTGCTGGCCGATGCGGTGGACGATGCTTATGCAACGGTGCTGCGCCAGGCTTATTTTGTGCTGTTCGAGCGGGATGCTCACCGGCTGGTGGCCGAAGGTAAAACGATGGATGAGTTGAACCAGCACTACCTGGGCCAACTTCAACAGCAGTTTGGGGATGCCATCGAGATCAGCGAAGATTTCCAGGCGGAATGGATTTGTATTCCGCACATCTACCATACGCCGTTTTACTGTTACGCCTACAGCTTCGGCCAGTTGCTGGCCTTGTCGCTGTACCAGCAGTACAAAGAGCAGGGCCAGAGTTTTGCACCCAAGCTGCTCAAAATTCTGTCTTACGGCGGGGCGGCCAGCCCCAACCACATTCTGAGCGAGGCCGGGATTGATATGGCCGATCCGAATTTCTGGCGCAGCGGCTTTAAAGTAATTGAAGGTATGATTGACGAGTTGAGCTAATGCCCAAACCCGAAATTATGAGTCCCGCCGGCTACTGGCCACAGTTGCAGGCTGCCATCGAAGCGGGGGCCGATGCGGTTTACTTTGGCCTCAAGCACTTTACGGCGCGGGCCAAAGTCGGCTTCTCCCTGGCCGAACTGCCGGAGGTGATGCGCACCCTGCATACGCGGGGGGTGAAGGGCTACGTTACCTTCAACACCCTGGTCTTTGACGACGAACTGGCCGAAGCCGCCCAAAACCTGGCCGCCATTGCCGAGGCGGGCGCGGATGCCATCATCGTCCAGGATGTGGGGATTGCACAACTGGCCCGGCAGATTGCGCCCCGTTTGGAAATTCACGGCAGCACCCAGATGAGCATCACCAGCGCCGAAGGCATTCACCTGGCCCAGCAGTGGGGGATCAGCCGGGTAGTGCTGGCGCGGGAATTGTCGCTGGAAGAGATTCGCCAGATTCGCCGCCAGACCGACTGCGAGTTGGAGATGTTTGTGCATGGGGCGCTGTGCGTCTCCTACTCCGGCCAATGTTTTTCGTCGGAAGCGTGGGGCGGACGCAGCGCCAATCGCGGCCAATGCGCCCAGGCCTGCCGCCTGCCGTATGAACTGCTGGTGGATGAGCGGGTCAAGCCGTTGGGCGACGCCCGTTACCTGCTTTCGCCGGGCGACCTGTATACCCTGCCCCAGATACCCCAGATTGTGCAGTTGGGCGTCTCGGCCCTCAAAATCGAAGGGCGCTACAAAGATGCCAATTACGTAGCTTTGACCACCGCCGCCTATCGCAAAGCCGTGGATGAAGCCTGCGCAGGCCGGCCCCTCAGCCTCAGCCGAGGCGAAGAACTTCAACTTGAACAGGTCTATTCGCGGGGACTCGGCCCCCACTTTATCAACGGGACCAACCACCAGGCCGTAGTGCAGGGCCGCTCGCCGCGCCATCGCGGGGTGTTGATGGGCCGGGTAGTGAAGGTGCTGCCCGATAGGGTGCGGGTCGCCTGCAACCCGGATACAACGGCGGTAGCCCCGCTCAAAGCGGGCGATGGCCTGGTGTTCGATGCCGCCAGTTGGCGCAGCCCGGAGGAGGCCGAGGAAGGCGGGCGCGTCTATCAGGTTACGACGCGGGGCAGGGACGAGGTGGAACTCTCTTTTGGGAACGGCGCGGTCAATTTTAGCCGGATTCGACCCGGCGATTGGGTCTGGCGCAGCCACGACCCCGACCTGGAACGGATGGCCCGCCCGTTGACTCAGGCCGCCGGGCCGGTTCATAAACAGGCCGTGTGCGTCCGGGCGACTGCCCACGAGGGCGAGCCGCTGACCCTGGTATGGTCACTGGCGGCGCAGCCGCAGGTCCAGGTGACGGTCCAATCGGCTGAACCGTTGGGACCGGCCCGGAACCGCGCCCTGACGCTTGAGTTTTTGCGCGAGCAGTTGGGCCGCCTGGGGAACACGGCCTATGAATTGGCGGAGGTCGAAGTGGACATGACCGGCCAGCCCTTTGCGCCCAGTTCGCTGTTGAACCATCTGCGCCGCCAGGCCGTCGAAGGGTTGGCTGAAATACAGAGCCGACCCCGGCATATCATCATAAATGACCCGTTGCTGGTATTAGAGACAGCTCAAAAAACCTCACAGGTCTTTAAGACCTGTGAGGTTTCCCCTGCTCCACAGTTGCATCTGCTGGTGCGCACCCCGGAGCAGTTGGAGGCAGCCCTGTCGGTGCGGCCGGCCAGCATCACCCTGGATTATCTGGACCTGTATGGCTTGCGCCCGGCGGTGGAGCAGGTGCAGGCCAGCGGCATCACCGCCCGTGTGGCCAGCCCGCGCATTTTGAAGCCCAACGAGCAGCGGATTATCGTCTTTTTGCTCAAGTTGGAGTGCCAGCTTGTGGTCCGGTCGAGTGGGCTGCTTGATGCGTTGCAAGGCCAGCCGCATCCGCCGCTCATCGGCGATTTTAGCCTGAACGCGGCCAATGTATTGTCAGCCGGGGCATTATTGCGGCTCGGACTGATGCGCTTGACCCCAACCCACGACCTTAACGCGGCCCAGGTGGCCGGTTTGGCCCAGGGTATCGGCGGCGACAAGCTGGAGGTGGTGGCATACCATCACCTGCCGGTTTTCCACACCGAGCACTGCGTCTTCTGCCGTTTTCTCTCTCAAGGAACCAGCTACAAAGATTGCGGCCAGCCGTGCGAGCAGCATCGGGTGGCCCTGCGTGATGGGAATGGCCGCGCCCACCCGGTCATGGCCGATGTCGGCTGCCGTAATACCGTCTTTGGAGCCGAAGCCCAGGAAGCCAGCCGGCATCTGGACGAGTGGCGGGCCGCCGGTGTGCAGCATTTCCGGTTGGAATTTGCCCATGAAACGGCGGCGCAAGTAACCCGCATCAGCCGCGCCTTTGAGCAGGCTTTGAGCGGTAAAATGCCGGCACACGAGTTAACCCGCCAACTTCCCCGCCTCGCGCCTCAAGGCGCCACCGAAGGAAGTTTGTTTGTGCCGGTAAATGTTAATTTTTCCGCACCCATGCGTCTCCTTTCTTCTCATATTTCTTCTTAACGGCAGCCCAGGCGACCCGGTGCGCCGTTTCCTCGCGCGAGGCATCTTCCCGGCGTTCTTCGGGTTCATCATACTGCTCCCAGGCGCTGTTGAAAGCGGCCTGATATATTTCCTGGGCATGTTTGGGTAAATTATCCCGAACCGAGTCGGGCAACTCACTAAGTTTTTGATAAGGCATTTTTCCTCCTCGAAAATAATTTGTTTGTAGTAGCGACTTCAGTCGTTGATAACTTGGGACGACTAAAGTCATCACTACGAAGAATTTTCATCGCTGGTGGCATACCCCAGTCTCAGTAGATCCAAATTTCCGTAGGGTGGCATCCCTATGCCGCCCGCTGACGTATAGGGATGCGCCCGCTACGGGGAAAAATTGGATCTACTGAGACTACTGAATATTCCTTCCTCAACGGCAACTACCCCGATTGCGAGAGTGCTTCCTCAAGAGCTTGTCCGTTGATAAAAATCATGACGGTGTTAACCGTAGAAAATTGAAGGGCAATAGCCTCAAGCTGAGCTTTGAAGCGAGGCACATCACACGCCCCGTTTAAGGTATACTGGCCAAACAGATGAATGGTCGCGTGGCCGTTGTAGATGGTAATATCGCCTGCCTGCAAATCGGATTGGTACAGGGCGTTGTAAAGCCCCGATTGGCCGTAATACTGCTGCTGTTTGAGCGAGAGTAGTTCGTTGAGGGCCGCTCTGAGGGGAGCGATAGTGGGCGTAATTTCTCGTTCTACCGCCACCAGGCTGTCATCGCAGCCAATTTTGGGGCCGCTTTGCCCATTATCATTCAAGGCAACCAGATAAATTTGCACCCGGCTGATTCCGCTGCGGATGGGCGCTGGCGTGGGAGGGGTTGGCTCGTCTACTGGCGGCGCTGCCGGAGGAGGAGCTGGCTGGGCGGCAGGCAGCGTAAAAGAGGCCGTGACTCCATTAATCATAACGGTATAGTCACCCGGCGGCAGGCCAGTGGTATCCAAGGGGATAATGTGCTCATAGGGTACAAGTGCCTGGGCGCAGGCCACATCGAGCGGCCAGCGGGTGGTCAAGCGGCCTTGAAAGGTGTTGCCGGTCCGGTTGACTTGAGCCTGCTCAATCGTGGTACAGTTATTGGGCAAGCTGCCCCTGGTTACCGCTTGCATCTGGATGGGAAATGACTCCAAAAGATGGATTTCCAGATTTTCGACCATCGCCTCGCCATAACCATATTCCTCTGCCGGAGGGTTGGCCGCTGGCGGCTGAGTCGGGGTGGGGGGCGTGAACTCTGCCGGTTGAGTGGGCGGCGGGGTGGTAGTAACCGCCGGCTGAGCCAGGAAGGTCGCTTGAATGGGTTCAGGCAGGACCTCAGAAAGCGAGGCGCTACACCCGGCGTTGAAGAATAGGATAAATGATATTATTGAGAGAGTCAGTAGCTTTTTCATAGCTTGGCTTGATCCTGTTGTTGATTTTATCCAGAACTCCCATCCTTACCCTATCATCAATTGCGCTCCTTTGCCACACCCAATGGGGCAATTTTAAATAAAAAAAGAGCTATCTTTCGATAGCCCTTTTGGAGATTACTGCCGCTTGCTCATTGCCCCAGCGGGTCATAAGGGTTGCCCAGCGTGGGTGCAATGTTAGAAAAGTCGCCCCTAGTCACATAATCCGATACGGTAAAAGCAACCAGAATAATCACAAACAGAAATCCCACTACGGCAAAAATCTGGATGAGGCGGCTGTTGTAGCGCAGGTGCATAAAGAAAAGCATAATCAGGGTGGTTTTGGCAATGGCAATCACCATAGCGACGACATTGCTAAAAATACCCAGGTCCACAAAGGCTACAGCCACCGTCGCTGCCATTAAAAGCATCAGGGCAATAAACACGCCCAGGTAAACTTTTATCGGGACTATGTGATGTGTCATTAGTGCCGTCCAATCAAATAAAGTAAGGGAAAAAGAAAGACCCAGACAATATCTACAAAGTGCCAGTACAGGCCCAGCATTTCGACCGGAACGTAATTTTCGGGGGGGAAAGCGCCCTGCCAGATGCGGACCATGAAATAAATAATGACCCCCGCGCCGATAATCATGTGCAGCGCGTGAAAGCCGGTCATCACAAAATATAAAACAAAGAAGAGCTGGGCAAAGTGGGGATTGGCTTCACCCTCATAGATAAAACCGCTGCCGGGGATTAAATGCTCTTCATATTTATGAAAATATTCGAAGCCTTTGATACCCAGGAAGGTTGTCCCCAACACCAGTGTGACCAGGAGCAGGCCGACGGCAGCTTTACGCTGGCCTAACTGGACACTCCTGACCGCCAGGGCCATGCTCAAACTGCTGCACAGCAGCACCACTGTATTGGTCGTACCCAGATAAATATCCAGGTGATGGCTGGCCTCGGCAAATTCCTGGTAATAAGCGGCCCGGTAGATGATGTAGAGCAAAAAGAGGCCGCTGAAAAACATCACTTCCGTGACCAGAAAGACCCACATGCCCAGGGTATTGGATTCGATTTGCTGGTCCATATCGGTAAAGTGATGGGCCAGGCTTGAAGCGTGACTATCGCTCAAAGGTGGTTCTCCTTTCCTTACCCCCACCCTGCTCCCTCCCCCTAAAAGGGGGGGGCAGGCAGGGGGGTCATTTGGCTGCCGGTGCGCCCGCCCTGGCCGAGTCTAAATCGGTGTCTTTTAGCTGCTGCTGGGTAGCGGGCGGTTCGGCTTGATATTCATAGGCTTCCCAGGTGACAACCGGTACTTCCTCAAAATTATGAGTAGGCGGGGGCGAAGGCGTGGTCCATTCGAGGCCGATTGCGCCCCACGGATTAGGCCCGGCCACGGCCCCGTAGCGCAGCGACCAGATAAAATAAATCAACGGCAGCAGATAGCCTACCGCCAGCACCGAAGCCCCTGCCGTTGACATGACGTTGAGCACCTGGAACTCTTCAGGGTAGACATGGTAGCGGCGAGGCATGCCCAGGTAGCCGACCAAAAATTGGGGAAAGAAAGTCAGGTTAAAACCGGCAAAAATCAACCCGGCCGAAAGGCGGCCCCACCATTCCGGGTATAATCGGCCCGTAATCTTGGGCCACCAGAAATGGAGCGCGCCCAGGTAGCCCATCACCGCCCCGCCGACCATAATGTAATGAAAATGGGCTACCACAAAGTAAGTATCGTGAACGTGTACGTCAATGGCCAAGGCCGACAAATAGAGGCCGGTCAAACCACCAATGGTGAACAAACCAATAAAGCCCAGGGCATAGAGCATCGGCGTGTCGTAAGAGATTTGGCCTTTGTAGAGCGTCGCCGTCCAGTTGAAAACCTTGATGGCCGACGGAATAGCCACCAGATAGCTAAGAACCGAAAAGATCATGCCGGCGTAAACCGACTGGCCGCTGACAAACATATGATGGCCCCAGACCAAAAAGCCAATCACGGCAATCGCCAGGCTAGAAAAAGCAATAAAATTGTAACCAAAAATACGTTTGCGTGAAAAACAGGTGATCAACTCACTGATAACGCCCATACTCGGCAAAATCATAATGTAAACCGCCGGATGGGAGTAAAACCAGAAGAGATGTTGAAACAGGATAGGGTCGCCGCCCAGCGCCGGATCGAAAATACCAATCCGAAACAGCCGCTCGATAGCCACCAGCAGCAGAGCGATGGCAACCACCGGCGTCCCCAAAATCATGATAATGCTGGTAGCGTAATGCGCCCAGACAAACAGAGGCAGCCGAAACCATGTCAACCCCGGAGCGCGCATCTTGTGAATGGTCACGATAAAATTAATCCCGGTGAAGATAGAGGAGAAACCGGAGAAAAACGCGCCGACAGCGGCAAAAATCACATAGCTGTTGGAATAGGTGCTGCTGTAGGGCGTGTAAAACGTCCAGCCGGTATCTACCCCACCCAGGGCCAGCACCGCTACCGTGAAAAGGCCGCCGATACTGTAGACATACCAACTGGCCAGATTCAGGCGGGGAAAAGCCAGGTCTTTGGCCCCAATCATCAGCGGGATCAAAAAATTGCCCATTGTCGCCGGGATGGATGGCACCAGGAAGAAAAAAATCATAATGAAGCCGTGCATGGTGAAGACACGGTTGTACATATCGCCGGTCATCACATCGGCGCGGGGGGTCATCAACTCCAGGCGAATAAGCATGGCGTAGATACCGCCAAGCACAAAAAATAACGAAATTGAAACCAGGTAAAGCAGGCCGATGCGTTTGTGATCGGTGGTTAACAGCCAGGATTTGGCGCTGTAATTAACATTTAGGTAATGCTCGTGCGAAGTGACTAACCCCTTCTGGCGGGGAGCGCCCTTTTCAACTTGCGTCGTACCAACCATTATTGTTCGCCTCCATCGGACTGTAACGATTTCAAATAAGCCACAATTTGCTGCAAGCCTTCATCACTGATCTGGCCTTGATAAGTGGGCATAATCGAGGGATAACCGGCCACAATCTTGGCCCGCGGATTTACAATTGACTCGCGCAAGTATTCCTCGTCTGCCACGACGGTTTGGCCGCCTTCTAATTCCACTTCCTGCCCAAAGACGCCCACCAGCGAAGGGCCGCGCCCCTGCGCGTCGGCCTGGTGGCAGGTGATGCAGCCAAGTTGTTGAAACTGGGCTGCGCCGGCCTCGGCCAAAGGCACATTGCCGCTGTCGCCGGCCAACCACTGCTGGTACTCGGCTTCGGGCATCACAATCACGCTGCCGCCCATCTCGGCGTGGTCAGTGCCGCAAAACTCGGCACAGAACAGGTGGTAAGTACCCGGCCGGGTGGCTTCAAACCAAATACTGGTGTAACGGCCCGGCAGCACATCCTGTTTGACCCGGAAAGCAGGGATGTAAAAGCTGTGAATAACATCCTGCGAGGTCATAATCAAGCGAACTGCCCGGTTGACCGGCACGTGCAACTGGTTGATTTCAGCCTGCCCTTCAGGGTGCTGAGCCTTCCACATCCACTGTTTGCCGACAATATAGATTTCAAGGGCATCAACCGGCGGGCGGTACAAATTGAAATACGCCATCGCCTGAATGATAAACACGGTCAGGGCCAACAGCAGCGGGACAAAAGACCAGAAAAACTCCAGCTTGCTGCTCTCAAAAACCAGGCCGGAACGATCTGCGGCTGTGCCGCGCCGGTATTTTATCGCAAAGAACAAAATGAAAAAGCAGACAAGCACGGCAAAAAATAGACTGAGACCTACCAGCAGAAAGTAAACACCATCTACCCCGCTGGCAATGGTTGAGGCTTGATCTGGAAATAATGGAAAATCCCACATAATTTTTCTCTATTCTTATGTCATTCCGAGTGGAGCGTAGCGGAACGAGGAATCCTCAGAGATTTCTCGCTCCTTTGTCGCTCGAAATGACATGGTTGTAGTTAAACTAAGCTTTTGATAACGACTCGCCCAATTTGCGGCCCCGCTCGCGCCGCAGCAGCACCGTAACCACCGCCCCGATGGCCGCTACAGTGGTCAGGCCGGCGGCGCGAATGACATTCATAATCGCCATCGTGTATTGGCCGACCACCGGATCATAGTGATAACAGAGCAGCAGCAGTTGGTCTACCGGCGAACCGATTTTGTTGGCTGCCGCTTCGACCAGCCCCAGGCGGACATCCCTGGCCGGGAAATCAATGCCGTAAAAGTAGCGGGCAATCTTTCCTTCGGGTGTAACCACCATAATGCCGGTCGGGTGAGCGTATTCCTGCTTGTCGGAGTCGTATTGATAATGAAACCCGGCGGCCTGAGTCAATTGTTCAATGGCCGTTTCTTCACCCACCAGAAAGTGCCAGCCCGCCCCGGCTTCGGGCCGGCGATACTGTTCCAGGTAAATTTCTTTTTTTGCTGTCGCCAAGTCCGGCGTCTCGGTCGGGTCAATGCTGACCGTAATCACTTCAAATTCGTCGCCGATGTCGAAGGTCAGATTGTTCAAGGTAGCCAGCAGGCCATTGAGCACCAGGGTGCAGAGCATGGGACATTCATAGTAAGCAAAAACCAAAATGACCGGCTTCCGACCAAAATAATCAGCCAGTTGGACAGGTTGCCCCGCTTCATCTGTAAACGTTAGCTCAAGCGGCAGTTGTTGATTCAACTTCTGTTCAAACTCGACGCCCTTGATGAGTTCATCCACCGGGTGCGAGCCGTCGGCGTGGGCGGAAGAAACGAAGATAGAAGATAGAAGATAGAAGATAGCGAGAAGCAAGGAGTAGGTAGTAGGTAGTAGGTAGTAGGGGATAGAAAAACGAGGCCGCCCGGTGATGAATCGCGGAGCTAGTCGACCACACTGAATGAATCCGGCTAAAACATTATTGCTGTCCTTCAATGCTCTATTCTCCATCTTCAATCCTCTATCCTCTATCCACCATCCTCTATCTTCTATCCTCTATCCACCATCCTCTATCTTCAATCCTCTTCCTGCGGTTGCGCTGGCAGCCCTCGTTCCAGGGTTAATTCGATGGCTCGCTCGATGGGGATGCGCACCACGCCGGCTTCCTTGTCCACCCAGCCATAGTTGTTCAAAATACCATCCTGCTCGTTAGCCATACCCTGCATGTCTTGCCCTGGATTACGTTGTAATAAAGGCCCCGGCGGCAGCCCTTGAGCCTCTTCCAGCAGGGGCGGCGGGGGCGCGCTGCGAGCGGCCTGGTTGTAGTTCAAGAAACTATATAACAGACCAATGATGACAAAAACAATAATGACGACAACAATCAACCCCCCAGCCAACCAAACCAGGTTGCGCAGGTTGACGTCTCTGACTTCGTAGCCCAGTTTCAGGCTTTCTTCAGGAATGGGTTGAGGTTTGTGTTCTTCCATGATCCAATATTTTCTCCTCCACCCCCGCATCGTATAGGGGCAGCAGGGATTTTTGCTTCAACTGCCAGATAAAGGCTGCCAGCCAGAGTCCACCGATAGCCAGCGGCGCGACGATGATGAGCCAGTCCAAATAGAATGTTTCATGGTAGGCCGGAATTATCAGCCAGTACAGGTCAACCCAGCGCATAAACAAGACCAGGCTGGCGACGATGACCAGCCAGCGGATGCGGCGCTTGACCGTCCGCGAGAGCAGCACCAGGAAGGGTATCACAAAATGGAAGACGGTCAGCAGAAAGCCGACAAATTCCCAGCCGCCATTGGTGCGGCGGAAAACCCAGGGCGTCTCTTCGGCCAGGTTGCCCGACCAGATAATGAGATATTGCGAAAGGGTCATATAAGCCCACAACATCACCCCGGCCAGCAAAAAATTGCCCAGGTCATTAACATTTAAGGCTTCTACGGCGGCAGTCAGCGGTGTGTGTCTCATCAACCAGTTGAGGGCGATAATGGCAAAAGCAAAGGCCGCGGCTACTGCGCCGGTAGCAAACATAAAACCATAAATGGTTGAAAACCAGTGCGGTTCAATAGACATCATCCAGTCAATGGAGGCAAAGGTAATGGTCAAACCAAATGCGCCCAGGCCCAGCCCGCTCAGAGCGCGCAGGCGGCGGCCCGAGACGATGTCGAAGGAGCTATCTAATTGGAGCAGCCAGCGGTTGAGCAGAAAAGCCAACCCCAGCCAGACTACAAAATAAATCACCGCCCGACCAATAAAAAAAGGCGCGTTCAGGTAAAGAGCTTTGTGCTGCAAAAGTTCGTCGTGAGCGACCGCATCGGGGCGGGCCCATTCGTACAAAATCGGTAAGCCCAGCAACAGGGGTATAAACAATACGGCTAACAAGGGCAGGGTCAGTAACCCCGCTCTGAGAATCCGTTGGGTCACATAGCCCCAGCCGCCGCCGGTCATATTATAAATCATCAAAATCCCCAGGCAGCCCAGGGCCACCTGTAGCCAGAGGATGAAGCCGACCAGGTAGGCCGGGAAGAATTGGGCCGGACTCAGAAACCAGCCCACCACCAGCAGCACCAGGCCGACTATGCCTGCCCCCAGGGCCAACATTTGGATGCGATTAAAGAGGGATTGCGCTTGTGGTTGGTTCATTGACCCGGCTCCTCTAATTTGCTGCGCTGGTCGGGCGGCACATCATCCAGGGTGGCGTTCTGGCTCAGTTGCAGCGCCTTAATATAGGCAATAATGGCCCAGCGGTCTTCCGGCGGCACGCGGGAAGCGTAGCTGTACATTACCCCAAAACCATTGGTAATCACATCATAATAGTAACCGGGCGGCGCTTCGCGCAGACGGTCAATGTGGAACGAAGGTGGGGCTTTGAACCCTCGCTGGACAATCATGCCCTGGCCGTTACCCACGCGGCTGTGGCAGGGGGCGCAGAAAATATCATACCGTTCACGTCCGCGCTCCAACACCTCGCGGGTAATTTCAATCGGAAAGTTCTCGACAGGGGTATCATCCTCGTTCATGCCCTGGTAAAACGCCTTGTCTGAATTAAGGTGTCCACGCGCCACCGTATCCACCAGTAGCGGCCTCGATGATTGGCCGTCGAGGAAAAAGTCGCTCGACTCCAACGGCTTCACTTTAGCTTGCTGCCGCATATCATACCAGCAGCCCGTCAGCAGGAGCAGAGGAAGAAGAAGATAGAAGATGGAAGATAGAAGATGGAAGATAGAAGATGGAAGTTTTAAAGTTACTCGCACTTTATGACCCTCATTTCGCAGTATAACGACAAAAATCATCTGCTCGCTGAATCATCCTGTTGAGCATACCGCCGACTCGCTGCCATGCTTCATCTAATTCATGATACAGTTCAGAGTTGATGTAACCGCACTCACGCGCATGGTCGAGCCAAGCCTGTGTTTCCATTGCCTCTCCGAGAGCTTCGTTAATCTTATTGACAAATGCAGCCTGATATTTACGCCTGGCCCAAGCCTCCGCAATCATCGCGTTGACAGCGCGAGATGAACGACGGATCTGATCGGTAAAGCATAAGTTTCTTCTTTTGGAAAATCCCCGGTTATCATAAAAATCCTCTTGGCCTGTTCCAGCGCCAGTTTATACACATTCAAATCCCGAAAACTCTTAATAACCCGTATCGCTCTTTCGCCATCCTCCATAACCCCTCCCAATCTTCTATCTTCTATCCTCTATCTTCCCTACCCCGGATATTTATACTGCTCAATCTCCGACACCCGTTCGGGGTGAAAGCTTTCCAGGAATTTCCTTGTTTCTTCCATATCAAACTTGGGGTCGCGCGCCTCGATTTGGAGGAAGAAGCGGTCGCGGCTGGCGGCCTCAAAGCCGGGTACGCCGAAGACCGGGTGATAGGGTTGGGGCAGTCCGTTGAGGCCCAGCATGCCCAGCACGGCGGCAAACGCCGCCAGCAATACGGTGGTTTCAAAGGTGGCCGGGATAAACGAGGGCCAGCTATGGAAGGGCCGCCCGCCGATATTGAGCGGGTAATCAATCACCGAGGCGTAATATTGCAGCATATAGCCGCCAATGGCCCCCAAAATACCGCCGGCTAAGACAATATACGGCAAGCGTGTGCCGCGAGCACCCAAGGCGTGCCCCACTTCTTCAATCGGATAAGGCGTGTAGGCATCCATTTTGCGGTAGCCGGCTTCGTGAGCCTGATGAGTCGCTTCAATCAGCGATTCCGGGGTGGTAAATTCGGCTAAATAACCAAAGATAGGTGGATTTTTCATGCGTTTTCGCTTTCCGGCACCAATTCGCGCATCTCAAAAATCGAAATGACCGGCAGTACCCGGATAAACAGCAGCAGCAAGGTCAGGAAGAAGCCGATGGTGCCGATAAACATGGTCCAGTCGAAAACCGTAGGGTAGTACATCCCCCATGCAGAAGGCAGAAAATCGCGGTGCAGGCTGGTCACAATAATCACAAATCGTTCCAGCCACATACCGATATTGACAATAATCGAAATGACAAACAAGACCAGCAGATTGTTTCTAATCGAGCGGAACCAGAGCAATTGGGGGATCAACCCATTGCAGAGGATCAGCGCCCAATACATCGGCGCATAGGGGCCGGCCATGCGGTTTAAAATCAGATATTCTTCGTACTGGCTGCCGCTGTACCAGCCCATAAACAGTTCCATCATATAGCCATAAAAAACAATCAGGCCCGTTACCAGCATAATCTTGGCCATATTGTTGAGGTGGCGCATGGTGATAAAATCTTCCAGCCCATAAACTTTGCGCAGGGGAATAGCCAGGGTTAGGACCATGGCAAAGCCGGAGAAAATAGCCCCCGCCACAAAGTAAGGGGGAAACATGGTTGCGTGCCAGCCGGGAATGATTCCGGCCGCAAAGTCAAGGCTCACCACGCTGTGGACCGAGACCACCAGCGGGGTAGAGAGGGCGGCCAGCATCAAATAAGCCGCGTGATAGCGATTCCAGTGGGCCGCGGAGTTGCGCCAGCCCAGCGCAAAAATCCCATAAAGAATCCGGAGTAGCGGATTCTTAGTCCGGTCGCGCATCGTCGCCAGGTCGGGGATAAGGCCGGTATACCAGAACAGAAACGAAACGGTGGCGTAGGTGGAAATGGCAAACACGTCCCACACCAGCGGGCTGCGGAAATTGGGCCACATGCCAAAGGTATTGGGATAGGGCATCAACCAGTAGTCGAACCAGGGCCGGCCGGTGTGTAATAAGGGGTACAACCCGGCATTGGCGACGGCAAAGAGGGTCATCGCCTCGGCAAAGCGGTTGATGGAGGTGCGCCACTGCTGGCGAAAGAGCAACAAAATAGCCGAAATCAACGTGCCGGCGTGCCCAATGCCCACCCACCAGACAAAGTTGAGAATATCAAAGCCCCAGCCAACCGGGTTATTAACGCCCCAAATGCCAACACCGGCGTACAGCAGATAGCTAATGGTCCCAAACAGCATGGCCGTCCCCAACGAAGCCAGGCCAAAGGCCACAAACCAGACCAGCGGCGTCCGGCGCGTGAGCACAATGGCGCTAATTTTATCGGTGACGGTTCCGTAAGTATGGCCCGGCCCAATCACCGGCGCGGGCAACTGCACGCTCGACGGTTTATCAAATGCATCCGATGATTGCATCAGCTTACTTCACCTCCCAGTTCAGCGTTGGGATTCTTGACCTCGGCCAGATAAGTGGTGCGGGGTTTGGTGTTCAACTCTTCCAGCAGGCCGTAATTGAGCGGCGTAGCTTTGGATTGGGCCACCCGGCTCTCCGGGTCATTGATATTGCCAAAAATAATGGCCTGGGTCGGGCAGGCTTGCTGGCAAGCGGTGATGATTTCACCATCACGGATGGCCCGGTTTTCCTTTTTGGCCTCGATGCGAGCCAGGTTGATGCGCTGGACACAGTAAGTGCATTTCTCCATGACTCCCCGCTGGCGCACAGTCACATCCGGGTTCATTAATAATTTCAATACAGGCACATCTTGATTGGTATACTGGAGGAAATTAAAGCGGCGCACCTTGTAAGGGCAGTTGTTGGAACAATAGCGGGTTCCGACACAGCGGTTATACACCATATCGTTCAACCCTTCGGCGCTGTGGACGGTTGCCGCCACCGGACAGACCACCTCGCAGGGGGCCTTCTCGCAGTGCATGCATGGCACCGGCTGGAAATGGGTCGCCGGGTTGTCCGGTTTGCCTTCAAAATAGGTATCCACCCGAATCCAGTGCATCTCCCGGCCCCGCGAAACCTGTTCCTTGCCGACAACGGGAATATTGTTCTCAGCCTGGCAAGCGATGGTACAGGCATTGCAGCCGATACAACTGGTCAGGTCAATGGTCATGCCCCAGGCATTACCCTCGTAAGGATACTCCGGGTACAGGGAAATATGTTCAGCCTCGCCGTGGCTCTCCTGAGCAAAATCGGGGTGGGCCTGGTATTCTGCCAGTGAGGCTGAGCGCACCAACTCGCGCCCCTCCATCAAAAAATGCAACTGGGTGGTTACCAGGGGATGAGTCTCCCCGGTTTTGACAATTTCCAGACCCGTATCAAACCAGGGCGCTTCAGAAGTGCGCAGGGCATAAGCGTTGAAGCCAACCCCATTCCCCACCTGGCCGGCCCGCCTGCGCCCATAGCCCAGGTGAACCGTAACGGTATCATCGGCGTGGCCGGGTGCGACCATAATCGGCGCGCGCACCGACCGTTCGCGGTAACGCAGTTCAACCACCTCGTCATTAGCCAGGCCCAAACGGCTGGCGGTGGTGGGGCTGATGAGGGCCGCGTTATCCCAGGTGAGTTTAGTAATGGGCCGGGGCAGCTCTTGCAGCCAGCCATTGTTAGCAAAACGGCCATCCCAGACCGACGGATCAGGCCGGAAGACAAGTTCCAGGCCAGATGACTCTCCCGCTGCCGAGGCGCTGCCAAAATTGGCCTGCGTCGTAACGGAGCGGGTGGGCAGAGCCGTGTCAGCCATCAACCCATTGTGCAGGGCGGTTCGCCACACGGTTTCAAAATCGTCGCCGGGATATTGCTCCTGCCAATAATTTCGCACCAAATCCAGGTTGGATACCCCGCTTTGGCCCAAAATCACCGCCAACAGTTCGTAAGGCGATTTACCATCGTACAGCGGCGCAATCAACGGCTGAATGATGCTGACCGTGCCATCGTAAGCGCGGGCATCGCCCCACATCTCTAAAAAGTGCAGCCCCGGAATATGCCACTGGCACAATTCTGAGGTTTCGTCTTCATACAGGCCCAGGTGAACGCGTGTGGCAACATTAAACATACGTTCGCCAAATTGCAGGTCAGCCGGGGCGTCGTAAACGGGATTGCTATCGAGGATAATCAACAACTGGACTTGCCCGGCCTGCATCTCGTCGGCCAGTTCGCGCAGCGAAGCGATGCCATCGCCGGGGTTGGCGGTGACCGGGTCGGTATAAGTTACCGTCTGTCCCACATTGCCCAACGCTTCATTCATCGCGTAAGCCAAAGCGTGAACAATGGGCGGCTGCTGCTCGCCGGCAATCACCAGGCTTGAACCTCGATGGGCCTGCAAATCGCTGACCACCGCCGCAAGCCAATTAGCCTGATCGGGCAGTTCCGCCCCACCTGCTTCCACACCGAGAGCTTGGGCGAGAGCGCGGGTCAATAATTCAATCTGGCTGGGCCGCAACGGCAGCCGGTGGTCGGCTTTGGCCCCGGTAATCGTCGGGGTGCTTTCGACCACATACAGGCGGCTCTGTTCGGTTTGACCGGCCCAGACGCGGCGGGTGTCGCTAAAATCACGGGCATACCGAATATGGCCCGGCCCTTCGCCCAAAAAGTTGGCGTCAAGCGACAGAATAACCTCGGCGTTAGCCAGGTTGTAAACGGTTTCGACATCTTCGCCAAAGGCCAGGCGCGCCCCAGCCCGGCTATTATCGGTCCCAGCGGGTTCATACTGATGCCACCGGGCTTGCGGAAATTCGGCCAGAACCGCGTCAATCTGGCTGGCCAGGGTGGGCGAAGTAACCTGACCGGTCAAAATACGCAGCCCGGCCCCCCCGTTTCCCCGCAGATTGTCTATTTCAGCCTGAAAATTCTCCAAAAAAGCGGCCCAGGTACTAATTCGGGTCCCAAACCGAGTCACCACCTGCGAGCGGTCAGGGTCGTACAACTGCAAAATGGCCGCCTGGAGCCAGACATCTGAGGAACCGAGACTGGCCGGGTGGTCGGGGTTGCCCTCAATTTTGGTCGGGCGGCCTTCGTGGTTTTCGACCAGCGCGCCAATGGCATAGCCGTTAAAAGGCGCAGCCGTAGCATAAAACAGCGGCTGGCCTGGAATCAATTCTTCGGGCTGGCGCACATAAGGCAGAATTTTTTCGGTCGGTTGGCCCGAACAGCCGGTCAATCCGGCCAAAGCCAGCGACGCGCCCATCACCTTGAGAAAGTTGCGCCGGCTAAGCTGGTCGCTCCATTCAGCCGCGCCTTGCGGAAATTCTCGGTACAGAAACTCTTTAAATGCCGGAGTTTCGGCTACCTCTTCAAGACTGCGCCAATAACGCCGGCCCTGCGTCTGGGCTAACTTCGCCCGAATTTCGGTGAGATTGAGGGGTTCTTTTTCCATAAAGTCCTGTTCAAAAGGTACTGAGATCACTATCATGTCATTTCGAGGCCAGAGGCCGAGAAATCCCCAGAGCGCTACATAGACATTGGGGATTTCTCCCTTCGGTCGAAATGACATGCCCGAGCAGTTACTTTTACCTACCAAATTTTAGTAATTGCAATGCCCCAGGGATTTCTCCCTTTGGTCGAAACCTGTCCCACCCCTTCGGGTGCGCCGAAGGGCGTGAGCCTGTCGAAGGATGACATGTCTGGCTGTTTCCCTGATTTTTAGCGATGACAGACCGAACAATTGGTAAGCTGGTTCACTTGAATATTGTAGGCTTGGACTAATTCCCGCCCCATCGCCACCTGATTTTCTTGCGGCACATAGCCCATCGTATAAATTTCCTCAACCGGGCGGACGTATTTCTCAGGGTGGCGGTGGCACTCCAGGCACCATTCCATGTAAAGAGTGTTGGCCTTGTAGGTGAGGGCCATTTGGTCAACCCGGCCATGGCACGTCTCGCAGCCCACGCCTTTGGCCACGTGAATACTATGATTAAAGTAAACAAAGTCGGGCAAGTTGTGAACTCTAATCCATTCAATCGGTTGGTTGGTGCGGAAACTTGCCCGGACAGGCTCGAGCATCTCAGCATTGGTCCAAATTTGGGAATGGCAAGTCATACAGGTTTCAGTGGGCGGAATGCCGGCAAACGAAGAGTCTTCGACCGAGGTATGGCAGTAGCGGCAGTCAATCCCCAGACCGCTCACGTGGTGTTCATGACTAAAAGGCACGGGCTGTTCGACAAAAACCCCTACACCGGTGGTATAAGAGGAGCGAACAAAGGCCATAATCAAAGCGGCGACGCCCGCCACAATAAACACACCACCAAAAATAGTTACTTTAGCAATAGTATTGGTACTGGGATGAAAAATTTGCGCCATTGAGGAAGCCTATAATTCTGATAGTTAACTTCTTCAGGACAATTAATGAACGGGAAAAATATAGAATTGTATTACGTTAACGGGGAAATGCTATTCTACGATGGAATAACAAAATGGGCAAATAGTTCCATCGTACCCCCTATTTTCCAGCATCGGAAAAATGTACGTCACCTGCAACAAATGCAGATCAGAAGAGGTATAACAAGTTACAAAGCAGATAATTGAAATATACTTAACGTCCTTAATTTGCGCAAATTGACACAATAAATTTGTGTAAAATTACACAATTAAACCGGGAAAAGTTTATCAACTTATGCAGCCATTTGGCATTTTATCTATCTTGCTATATCTTTCAGCCGCAATGATAAGCCCTTCGCTAAAACAAAATCTCTTTCTCAAAATTGGGCAAAATACCGGCATCTTGTTGGTAGTTAACGGGGTTGGCGCGATCATGGGCTTTTTGATGGCCGCCGTTCTGGGACGGGAGCTGGGCGACGCTGGGTTTGGGCAATACAGCTTTGTGATGACCTGGCTGTTAAGCCTGGCCCTGTTTACCGAATTTGGCGTTAGCACCGTCATCACCCGTGATGTTGCCGCTCAACCAGAGCAAACACAGCGCTACTTGATTAACTCGCTGGCCGCCAAAAGCATACTAAGCCTGCCTGCCATCTTGATGCTGCTGTTCGCGGCTCCCTATCTGGCCGTAGGTCAGAATCCGGCGGTGATTGGCGCTTTACGCTGGGGGGTCATTTTTCTGTGGAGCAGCCTGGTCTACAGTTCATTTACGGCCATTTTCCGGGCGCACCAAATTATGGCTCCCATTTTATGGCTGACCCTGGGCGGGCAATTGGTTCTTTTAACCGGGACGGTCTGGCTGGTATTACAACAGCAAGCTTTGTTTTTGATTATCGCCTGGGCCGGGCTGAGCCAAAGCCTTCAATGTGGTTTAGCTCTGGTTTTCTATCAAAAGTTGAAACAAGCAGTACCAGCAGAATATTTAGGGGAATTCAAAGGAACTCCTATGAATTCAAAGTTCCTCCGAGTTCCCCCCAGTTCCTACGAGTTCCCCGTCTCAAGCGAGTCATCTCTGGAGAAAAATTGGAGCATTAGTAACATCTTCATCAAAAGGCTACTTGTTAGAGCCTGGCCTTTTGCCCTGGCCGGAATTTTAGCCGCTTTGCAACTGCGGGCTACGGTATTAATTCTGGCCTATCTACAAGGCGACCAGGCCCTGGGCTGGTACGCCGCCGCCAACCGTTTTGTCGAAACAGGCAAGCAACTGCCGGGGGCATTCTACTCGGCTATGCTGCCGGCGATGGCGGCCATGGCCGGCGCTCGAACTGAGGTGCAAAGCTTGGCTTTGCAAAAAACCTTGAGCCGGTCGCGATTGGGGTTGTTAGCATTTGGCATGGCTGCTTCGCTGGGCGCGTTATTCCTGGCCCAACCCATCCTGACTCTCACCTACGGGGCCGAGTATCAGCCCGCTACCCTGACCCTGCAAATTCTTTCTTTCAGCCTTATTCCGGCCAGTCAAAACAGTCTGCTCATTATCTATCTCTATGCCTGCGGCGATGAAAAATTTGTCAATCTGCTCACTGCTGTCGGCCTGATTGCCAACCTGGGCTTATGTTTCTGGCTGATTCCCACCTGGGGACCGGCAGGAGTAGCTCTGGCGTTGCTCATTGCTGAAAGCTTGTTGTATGGGCCGTATACTATGAGAACTGCTTATAAAAAACGTAAAGCGTAAAACCTCGAAGAAGAAAAAAATAAGAAATAAGAAGAAGGTTGCATTCTAACCCTTACTTCTTAAATTCTTATTTCTCACCCCTTCGGGTGCGCCGAAGGGCGTAAATTCTTATTTCTTTATGAAAGCTTCGCTAATTCTATTCCTCATAGCCCTACTCATCCGCCTGGGAGTGGTCCTCTTCTGGCAGTTCGACGGTCTATATGGCCAAGATGCTTATGCCTATTTTAGACAGGCAGTGGCTATTACTCAAACCCTACCCCACGGCCAGTCGCCCCCCACCGATTTTTTCTGGCCCAACGGTTATCCCCTGCTGATTGCTTTCTGGATGCTTTTTGCAGGTCAGACGGCCTGGGCGGGCCAACTGGCGGCCTTACTTTGCGGTGCGGCTTTGGCTCCCCTGGCGTTTCTGCTAAGCCGTGATCTATTTTTTAAAAATACCTCGATGCTTATACGAAGCCATTATACCGGCCTATTAGCAGGTTTCATTGTGGCAGTCGCCGGGCAGCCTATCCTCTCCTCAGTGGTCATCATGGCCGATATGCCGGCCCTCTTCTGGGCAACGCTGGCAGCATGGTTGGTGGTTCGAGCGATAAATTTGGGGAACTCAGGGGAACTCAGGGGAACTCAAAAGAAGTATTCTCCCCTGCTCCCCTGCTCCCCTGCCCTCTTATTTTTCGCGGCTGGGGCTACGCTGGCGCTGGCAATTATTTCCCGCTGGTTGTATGTTCTGATTGTGCCGGCTCTGGGTTTTTATATCTTTTTTAATTACTGGAGCAAAGCAAGCTTTGCACTCCAATTTAAGAATTTTGAATGGTCGCCGCTTTTGGCGATTTGCAGCGGCGCATTGATTCTGGTCCCTCAACTATGGCTCAGTCTCAACAAGCCGGAAGGGCTGGCGCACAGTTGGTTATTGGGCTGGAGTCCGGCTCACTTCTTCCAGCGTGAATTTGAGAATATTGACGGCCATTTTCTCTATCCCCTGCCTAATTTTATCTTTTATGCCCAACCGGCCGGCCATCCGGCTTATATTTTTCCGCTGCTGGGCCTGGCCGCGCTGTGGGCCGTCTGGCGGCTGGGGCAAACCCGGCAGTGGGCGGCCCTGATTTTATTACTGGGATGGGCGATCCCTGTCTACCTCTTTTTAGCCGGCATCCCCTACCAAAATTTTCGTTTTGGCCTGACGTTGTATCCGCCGCTGGTGATTTTGACCGGCTATGGCCTGAGTGACCTGAGCAGGGGAGCAGGGGAGCAAGGAAGCAGGAGTGATTTCTCCTCCGCTCCCCCGCTCTTCCGCTCCCCAACTATCTTCAAGCTCATCATTGTCCTGTCCCTGCTGGGCATGCTGGCCTGGGCTTACCCCATGCTCGACAATTTTCTGACCGTTCAAAATCAAAGCAAAATCATCGCTGCCCAGGTAGAGCAAACCCTGCCTGAAAAAGCTACCCTCATCACCTTCGGGCTGACCCTGACCCTCCAGCATTACACCCGGCTCAACACCCTGGAATTTTTTTATCTTGATGAGGCCACACTTCAAACCCTGACTGACACGCCCGGCCTGCTCTATTTACTCCTTGATGTGGGTAGCATCGAAACCCAATGGCAGGGCAAAACACCCCAAATTAATTATCAATGGCTCAAGGAAAATACCACCCTAACCCAGATTGGCGATTTTTCGCCATATACTTTATTCAAAGTTACAAAGTAACAGGCCCCAAGCCGCGGCCAATTGCGTCCTGCTACCCTGCTACCTTCTATGAGAATTGCCCTCGTCACCCCCGGTTTTAGCGCCCACGCCAACGATTGGGCCATCCCTGCGCTGCTCAACCTGGCCCGTACCTTGGCCGAGCAGTACGAGGTTCATGTCTTCAGTCAGCGCTACCCCGCGCGAGGTTTGTACCAATTCAACGGTTTGACCCATCACGCCGTTGGCGGCGGGCAAAACTTTGGCTTGGCTTCGGCCAAAATCTGGCTGCAAACTACACAAGCTATTATCCAGCAGCATCAAAAAACCCCCTTTGACTTGCTGCACGCCTTCTGGGCCGACGAGGCTGGGTTTTCAACGGCGCTGGCCGGCTCAAGGATCAGGCGACCGGTAGTGGTCAGTTTAGGCGGAGGCGAGCTAACCAACCTGCCGGATATCAATTACGGGGCGCAGCGTTTTCTGGCCCGGCGCTTGACCACCCGCTATGCCCTCAAAAAAGCAGCTCTGGTCACCGCCGGCTCCAAGTACCAACTCGATTTGTGCCGCGCTCAAAACATTCCGGAATCTAAACTCCGTCTGGCTCCCCTAGGTGTTGATATCCATCTATTTCGCCCTATCGCCCTTCAAATAATAAAATCCAAAATCGTAAATCGTAAATCGAAAATCGTAAATCTCGTTCTCGTTCAGGCTGCATCCCTGCTGCCGGTCAAAAATCAGCGATTGCTGCTTGAAGTTTTAGCCCAGGTAAAAAAAGAAATCCCTCAAATTAAACTAAATCTGGCCGGAAGTGGCCCTTTGTACAGCGAGTTGGCCGAATTAGCTAATCAACTCGACTTGAACACCAACCTTATCTGGCAGCACCATCTGGCTTATCTGACTATGCCCTCGCTTTATCAACAGTCGCATCTCTATCTACAAACCTCCCGGCACGAGTCGCAGGGCATGGCAGTGCTCGAAGCGATGGCCTGCGGTCTGCCTGTACTGGGCACTCCCGTCGGCGTGGCACGAGAGGTGGCCTGTCTGCCACCGCAAACCTCGGCTGAGGCGCTGGCAGCCCAGGTAGTTGAGATTTTCAGCGACGAACCCCGCTATCAAGAATTACGCCGCCAGGCTCGCCAGAAGATTGAGGCCGAGTACAGTCTGGCAGTTGCCACCCAGAATTTCCTCAACCTTTACCACAAAGGGTATTAGCGGCCAGACTTTCATCTCGTCTACACTTTGCCTTGTTCGCTCCTCCATGCTAGAATCCGGTTTACTACCCCTGCAACTTGCCAGCCAACTATGCGCCAATCCGATTCTTATCAAACAGCCTGGTTTCAGCCGATGGGCTTCAGCCTGCATCTGACCAGCAACAGCCCGGCCATTATTGCCGCCGCCCAAACTTCCTTTGGCCGGTTTGGGCCGGCTGAATCTGTTGAGCAGCCTGACTTCACCTTCCGCCTCTTTACCCACGATGTAGACGACGGTCCCGGCGGTCCACCTGTGTTTCGCCTGGAAGGGTCGCTGCTTTACCAATCCACCGGGCGCGACTCGACCCTGGTGGCCGATTTGTCCGCCGGTCTGGCCTTTGGCTATTTTTCGGCGACCACCGTAGCCAATCCGGTCTCTTTTCGCTGGCACTTCTTGGAATTGGCCTTCTTTATGCTGCTCGAATGGCGCGGGTTGATGGGTGTACATGGCGCGGCGCTGGCTAAACAAGGTCAGGCGGTACTGCTGCGAGCGCAGAGCGGCGGCGGCAAAACGACTCTGGCTTACGCTGCCGCTGCTTCGGGTAAGTTTCAAGCCCTGGCCGAAGATGTGGTCTGGCTGGATAGCCGGCGCAATTTGTGGTGGGGCATGCCCTGGAGTTTTCACCTGCTCCCCGACGCCAAAAAGCTGTTTCCGGCCCTGGCTGCCTACCAGCCGGTGCTGCAAACCAATGGAGAAATGAAACTGGAAGTCAATCTGGAAACCATCCAGCCCGGCAGCACCACCATTTCCGCCCAACCCAAAGCCGTTGTCCTGGTCGAGCGGCGGGTTGGGGAGCAAAGCCGATTGGAACTGCTTCCTCCCACGGCAGTACGAGAGCTGTGGCCCTTCGGCTCAACCGGCCTGGAAATGAAACTACCCCACCACCCGGCTCACCTGGAGACCTTGTTCCAACACAAAACCTATCGCCTTTATTTTGGGGATGACATTCAGGCCGGGGTGGATTTGCTTGAAACGATATTTGAGGAATAGTCACTCTGGTGACCGCCGACGGCAGTTCATCTCGCCGCTGAAGGCAAGACGCCGACCCAAGCCATCGAAAGCCGCCGCCCTTTGGCTGGGCTGGGCATCCAGCACGTCATTTTTAATATGCCCAATGTCCACGAAATCAAACCGCTCGAAATCTTTGGCCGAGAGATTATTCCAGCGGTAGCCGAGTTTTAAACGACCGAGGACCGGCAGACAGTTGGAGATTAGAGATTTGAGATTGTTTAATCTCCAATCTCAAATCTCTCGGAGGATTCTATGTCATCAGAACTACTGGATTGGGTCTACGCTTACCTGGAACGAGACGAAGAGATTGTCGTCCCGATCAAACGAATGTGGAATGAGTGGCACGCCCTGCACCCGGAGCCGTCGCTGGAAGATTTCACCGCCCTGCTCCTGGCCGATGACCGCTTTGAGGAAATGGACGGGGTGAACCACACCGAGGGATTGGCGTGGGAGTCGCCGGAAGAGTTGGACGAGTATGTGCGCGATATGGAAGCCGTCGGCTTTTTCTCCGGCCCGCGCCTTAAATTGAAAGCCCGCGAATTGACCCTGGAACATATCACCCGCATGATAAAACTGCACAACGACCGTATGGAAGCGGCCCTGCGCCAGGCCCGCGCTGTGATGCCCGACGACGTGAGCGAAGAAGAGGAAGGCCAACTGATTGACATCATCGCCCTGGCCCAAGAACTGCGCCAGCAGTTGCGCGAGGTCGGGCTGGACGCTGATGATCAGGACGGGGTATGACCGCTCTGGCCCAGCTCTGCGACACGCTGGCCGCCTGGCTCAATCCGGCTGAAGCGCAAAATCCCCACTGGTCTGCCGCCGCCTGGCAGACCTTTCAAGTTGCCGGCCGAGTCCACGGCGTCGCCCCATTGCTACGCAAGAAACTGGCTGCAGTCCCTTGGCTGGACGAATCCACCCAGACCTGGCTGGTTGAGCAGTACCACCTCAACAGCCAGCGCCTGGCCCGTATGCAAACGGAACTGCAAGAAATTCTGGCCCTGTTCAACCGCCGCCACATTCCGCTGCTGCCGCTCAAAGGCTCGATTTTAGCGCCGCTATATTACCCCGATCCGGGCCTGCGCCCAATGGCCGACCTGGATGTGCTGATTCACCCCGAAAATTTTGCCGCCAGCGCCCATCTGCTGGCGGAACTCGGCTACCAACAGGAAACCATCCACTGGAAGCACACCGAGTTCTGCAAACCCGACAACCGCCGGGTTGTCTCCACCACCGGCGAGCACCCTGACAACCCGCGCAAGCTGGAAGTTCATTTACACTGCCGCGAGACCTTCGGCGGGCCAACCGTCGAGCTGACCAAACTGATGTGGGCCAACGCCGCGCCGGGAACGCTGTTGGGCCAGCCGGCTCTATTACCCTGCCCGGAGGCGCTCTGGCTGCACCTGTTGGTCCACGCCACCTATCATCTGTGGCAGGGCAAAGGTCGCCTCATTCACTTGTATGATTTGGCCCTGCTGGCTCCGTACTTAACCGATCCCCAGCCCTGGCTTGACGCCGTGGATGGCCGCTTTACCTATCCCGTCCTGGCGTTGTTAAAAAAATATTTTCCCACTGCTGTGGAGGACTCTCTGTTGACTGCGCAGCATCCCCGCGTTTCACATTCATTCCGCCAATGGGTTGACTCCCTGGATTTGGTCAACACCTCTCACCTCAACCCCCACCCGCCCGGCCTGTATTTATTCAGAGCCATCAAATTCAGCGAAGGCCGTCCCCGCGAAGTGGCGCAAACCTTGCGTTTTGCCTTGCTGCCCAGCCTGGACGAAATTGCCCTCGATCATCCCCAATTGGCTCAGTCCAAAGCACCCTGGCTGGCCTACTTTTTGCTGCCGCTGGATTGGGTCAAACGGTTGAACGTTCAACGTTGAACGTTTAACTCTGCCAGCGCCGCCTGATACTCCGCCCGCGTTTCCTCATCAGGGGCATGCACAATCGCCAGCTCGTAATAGCGGCGGGCCACCGCCGGGTCGCGGCGATTTTCGCGGGCCAGACTGGCGTAGAGGGCGTGGTCAACCGGCAGGGCCATCGTTTGGATTTCTTTGAGCAGTTGGGGCGGGTTGGCGTCAGGCCCCAGGTAATACACGTCAATCACCGGATCAAAGACCAAGCGAATCGCCCCCTGCTCCCCTAACCAGGCCCGCATCTTTAAGACATCGTCGCCAATGTAGTTGGAAAAAATACTAATAATCACCCAACTCCGCCTGGCTTGGGCCACTTCCGCCTGAACGGCGGCCAGGGTATCAAAGCGGTCCAATTCGGTGCGGGCCGGCGGGTAATACCAATTCATGGTCGCTTCGGCATTGACCGGAATAATCGCCTCGCCCGGCTGGCTGTTCTGGGCCAAAAATTGGCTCACCAGCCGCCAGTTTTCGTTTTTCTGTTCAACATAAAGCTGGCCCAAAGCAGTTCCCATAGCCCAGACTAGCAGACCGCTTAAAATTAATAAAGCCCCTTTTGACACCCAACCCGGTTCCGCGCATTTGAGCCAGCGTGGCAGGGCTAACAGGCCCACCGTGAGCAGCATCAGATAAGCCGGCAGGGTCGAGATGATGTAACGCGGCGAAAAAAACGTCCCTCGGTAGACCAAAAAAGCCACAATCGCTACAATCGGCAAAACAATCCACAGGCTCAAGAGCAGGCTCAAGCTATATCTTTTTTGCGTCAGCAGGTACAGCAAGCCCAATCCAGCCAGTCCGTTGACCAGCCACAAAACCGGCTCGGCATCGCCCGCGCCGAGGGGTCCCAAAATTTGGTTTTTGATAAAAAAGTCGTCCACCTGCGGCCCGTCGCCCTGGTTGGGTTTTTGCTCGGCCTCGACCGTGAACTTTTCCGGCTCGGCCACTGCCTTACCGAACTCGCGGGTGGAGTAATAGAGGGCGCTGCCATACCCCAATGCCAGCAAAATGACCAGCGCCACCGTGCCCGTCCCCACCAACGCGCCCAGCGTTTTGGCCGCCGTGCGGCGTGGGTGGGCAAAAATAAAATCAAACCCGGCCCAGATGACGAAGGGCACAAAAATAACCAACGCAAATAGATGGGCCAAAGCAAAGACCAATACCCCAATTTGCAGTATGGCCAGGTAATACCGCCGTCCGGTCGCTCGAAACCGCCACAAGGCATAAACGGCCAGGATAACGCCCAACACCACCAACGCATAGGGCCGCGCCTCCTGGCTGTAACGGATGTGAAAGGGCGATAGGGCCAGCAGGGCCAGCAACAGTAAGCCTTCGCTGCGGCCCAGCAGCCGGTGGCCCAGCCAGTAAGCCAGCGGCAGGGTGAGTGTCCCTACCATTACTGCCGGCAGCCGCACCCAGGCGTCCTGCCGGCCCAGCCAAACCCAAAAATGGGAAATAAAATAATCCAGCGGCACAGCCGTATGGCGGGGCAACTGGGGCAAGATACCGCTCAGCGGCCCCTGGGCAATATCCAGTTGCAGCAGTTCATCATACCAGAGGCTTTCCCTGCCCAGGGCGTATAGGCGTAAAGCAAAGCCTACCGCTGTAATTACCAGGGCAACAAGAGAGATGGTCTTGCGTCTTGCGTCTTGCGTCTTGCGTCCGTTCTTATTTCTTATTTCTAAATTCTTATTTTTCATTTTCCGGCCAGGGCGTTTAAGGCGGCTTGATACTCGGCCCGCAGTTCAGGGGTGGGGGCATGCTCGATAGCCAGACGGTAATATTGGCGGGCCACCTCTGGCCGGGAGCGGTTTTGCTGGCCCAAGCTGAGATAGAGGGCGTGGTCCACCGGCAGGGCAAAACGCTGGGCTTCGGCCAGCAGTTGGTCAGGCGTTGCCCCCGGTCCAAGATAGTAGACGGTAATCAGCGGGTCCAACGGGAAGTGGACGGCTCCCTGCTCGCTGAGCCAGGCTTCCACCTGGTCGTCCACCGTCGAAGAAAAGATACTCAGAATAACCCAACTGCGCGGCGCAGCCGCCGCCGTTTCTTTGATTTCGTCCAGCGTCCAAAAGTAGTTGGGCGCAGTCCAGGCACTGGGGCGATACCAATTGACGGCCGGCTCAGCCCGCATGGCGATGATTTTGTCGGTGGAGCCGGCGTTTTGGTTGATAAAGTTACCGACCAGCCGCCAATCCTCTTTATTTTTTTCAAAATAAAGCCGCTCCAGACCGCCTCTAAAGTTGTTAAAAACCAGGGCGCTGACCAACAGCAGAGCCGCCAGCGATAACCAGCGCGGCTCGGCGCATTTGAGCCAGCGCGGTAAGGCCATCATCCCTAACGCCAGCAAGGTCAAATAAGCGGGCAGGACAAAAATGATATAACGAATGGCAAAAAAAGCGCCGCGATAGACCAAAAAGGCCACAATGATGAGAATCGGCAGGATGAGCCACAGCAGTAAAAATAAAGCCAGCCGGTACTGTTTTTGGGCCATCAGGTAGACCAGGCCCAGCCCGACCAACAGGTTAAATCCCCAGAGAGACATATCGGCCGCGTCGCCGCCCAAAGGCGTTAAAATTTCAAACTTAACAAAATCGGCGCTGAGCTGCGGACCTTGTCCTTTATCCAGTTTTTGTTCGGGCGCGGCAGTAAATTTATCCGGCTCGACCAGCGCCTCGCCAAACCCCTTGACCGTGTAAAATAAACCGCCCCAGCCGGATAAGAGCAGCAAGATCATGGGCAAAACCAACGTTGCCAGCAGCAGGCCGATCAATTTAAGCGCGTGTTTACGCCCCGTTTCAGGCCACAGGTCAAGCGCAGTGAACAGCAGCAGCGGCGCAAAAATCGTCCAGGCAAAAAAGTGGGCCAGCGAAAAAATCAACACCCCCGCTTGCAACGGGATAAAGTAGCGCCACTGGCCGGTATCGCACAGCCGCCAGTAAGCATAAATCGCCAGCGTGACCCCCAGCAGGACCAGAGCATAAGGCCGCACTTCCTGGCTGTAACGCACGTGCAGCGGCGACAGCGCCAGCAGCGCCAGCAGCAGCAAACCGGCCTGTCGCCCCAACCAGCGCCGGCCCAATTGATACACCACCGGCAGCGCCAGCGTCCCTACCATCACCGCCGGCAAACGCGCCCAGCCCTCCTCCCGGCCCAACAAAATCCAAAAGTGGGCAATCAAATAATCCAACGGCACTGCCGCGTGGCCCCGCAAACGCGGGAAGATGGTCGTCACGCCCCCCACCCCAGGGGGCAAGCCCTGGGCAATATCCAGTTGCAGCAGTTCATCGTACCAATAACTCTCAGCGGCTAACTGGTACAGCCGTAGGCCAAAACCAACTGCAATCAAGAGCAAAGCGGCAGCAAATGTAATCTGGCGTGTTGCGTGTTGCGTGTTGCGTGTTGGAGGAGCCGATTGCACGATTCTTCTACCTGAGATTTAGGACTTTGGCTAGTTTCAGAGAAATTGCACAATACTGTCCCGTTCATTAACAAGTTGCACTTTACGCCGGAGACCGCCGGGGGGATAAATCGCCCCGGCTATGAAACAACGCCCGATGAAGCGGGCTTGCCTGAGCCGGATTCATCCGGCGTAGTTCTCTAGCCCGGCTGATTTATCGCCGGGCGGGGTGCTGTTACGGTCGGGCCGTATGGTGCAATATCTTAGCGAATACGACAGAAATTGCACCATACTTGTAACTACTCGGCATGTCATCCTTCGACAAGCTCACGCCCTTCGACGCACCCGAAGGGGTGGGACAGGTTTCGAGGCCGTAGGCCGAGAAATCTTCCCCGCTCGTAGGCTATTCAAGCACCAGCCTGGAAGATTTCTCCTCGCAGGCTCGTCGAAATGACATGATACCCGAGCAGTTACCAATTCTTGTGTTGCTTCTTTCGTGGAGTAAAGAGACAAAACACGCAAGAAGCTTAAATCCCGGCACTGCCTAAACTCCCTTTAATAAAAATATCATACCAAATTTGGGTGCTCAACACCCCCATCAGCAGCGGCCCCAGGTGAGGTTGGCCGGCTTGGTGCGCCCGGCGCAACTCTTGGACCACGCTCGCATCGAACAGGCCGGTTTGCCGGAGACTCGGCGGGGCCAGGGCCGTTTCGACCCAATCGGGCAGGCGAGCGGTCCGCAGCCAACCGGCATAGGGCGAGGCCAGGCCCTTTTTGCGGCGGCCGCGTGTGGCTTCCGGCAAAAGGCCCTGCGTGGCTTGCCGCAATAGATGTTTTTCAACGCTGCCTTTCAACTTGTAATGCGGCGGCAGGGTGGCGCAAAACTCCCACAAGCAGTGATCCAGGTAGGGCACACGGGCCTCGATGGAGCTGGCCATGCTCATTTTATCTACCTCAAAATTGATAAAATCCACCATGCGGGTCTGGCTCTCCAGCCACATGGTCTGGTGGAGGGGCGCATCGTGGGAGCGGTCCCGCAGCAACTCGGCCCACAGCGCCGGAACATCATCAACCGTCCCGTTCAAGGCGTGGACTACTTCGCCCGACAAAATTCGCGGGTGATAGCTGTCACCCCCCGCTTCGAGCCAATCCCGGTAACGGGTCGGAATATCGGACGCACCCCGCGCCAGCACCCGCCGCGCCGCCGCCGACATCGGCAGCGGTGAAGCGGCCAGCAGCCGTCGCAGGGCAACCGGCCAGCCCAGCAGTGGGCGCACCAGCGCATCGCCCCGGTGCCAGTGATAGCCGCCCAGCAGTTCATCGGCCCCCTCGCCGGTCAGCACGACGGTTAGCCCGGCTTGCCGGCAGGCCCGATACAGCTTGTAAATCGGCAGCGCCGTCGCTGAACTCTGCGGTTCTTCCAGGTGGCCCATGACCGCCGGGTACAGGTCAAAATCAGCCGGGCCAAAAGTGATGGGATGGTGCTCAGTGCCAATGAATTGGGCCAACGCCAGCGCCAACGGCGATTCATCATAACTGGCGTCTTCAAAACCAATGGAGACAGTTTTTAAGCGACCGCCAACTTCTGACCCCTGACCCCCGACCCCCAACCCCTGACCCCTGTTAATCAGGGCCACGAGCGCGCCAGAGTCCAGCCCCCCAGACAGAAGCGCACCCAGGGGAACTTCACTCATCAAGTGCATCTGCACCGACTCTTGCAGCAGGGCCAAAAATTGTTCCGCCGCCTCAGCCTCGGAAATGAGCCGGTTTTCCTGGTAGGTCAGCCGCCAATAGGGCTTAATCTGGAAGCCATCCGCCTGCGCCAGTAAAAAATGGGCCGGCGGCAGCTTGAAAATACCCTCAAACATCGTTGCCGGGCCGGGCACAAAACCCAAAGTCAGCATAGCTTGCAGGGCGGGTAGATTGACTCGGCGGGGAAAATGGGGCTGGGCCAGAATAGCCTTGATTTCGGAGGCAAAGCTGAGCCGTCCCTCGTGCTCGGCATAGTAGAGGGGCTTGATGCCAAAACGGTCACGGGCCAGAAAAAACTGCTGCCGGGTCTCGTCCCATAGAGCAAAGGCAAACATGCCCCGCATGCGGCTTAAAATTCCTGCCAGCCCCCAAGTTTCGTAACCATGGACAATCACTTCGGCATCGCTGTGGCTGTGGGGGTGGTGGCCTAACCGCTCCAACTCGGCCCGCAGCGGTTGGTGATTATAGGTTTCGCCGTTGTAAACCAAGTGAATCGAGCCGTCCTCGTTGCTGATGGGTTGGTCACCGCCGGCCACGTCAACGATGCTTAAGCGACGTATGCCCAGACCGCAAACACGTTGGGCTGAAAGAAAAGTCGCTCCCTGATTTGGCCCGCGATGGGCAATCGTGGCAATCTGCGCCGCCAACTCATCCGGTTGAATCGGTTCGCCCTTAAGGGCGTAAATGCCGGAAATACCACACATTTCGATTTACGATTTTCGATTTACGATTTTCGATTTACGATTTTTGATTTTTGATTTGGAGTTACGAGTTATTAACTTCCCCGTCTACTGTCTACCGGATAGACGTACATTTCTACAAACCCGGTATAATCCTGTTCGTTTTCATAGTAGGGTAAACCATTCAGGATGAGCCAGGCATGCCCGCCGAGGCCGCCGCCTTCATATTCTCCTTTTAGTCTGGCCCCAAAAACAATGCTGACCGGCAGACCGGCCTGGCGCAAAAAATGGTAGCGCAATAACGAGCGCCGCAGGCAGATGCCCAGCGGCGAACGGAAGTGCCAGGCGGCCAGCGCATCGGCCAGGCGGCGGATGTCGTCGGGAGTGAGATTTTGCCGGTCGGAGGGCACTGGCGGCGTCAGCTTGGCCATCATTTGCGGTAGGGGTTGGTTGAATTGGGCGGGTAACGCCCGGCTGAAAGCCAGCATCCGGGCCAATAACGCTCTTTTGGAGGCATTGGGCAGGGCAGATACGAGGATCAGGCTGTGTCGCAGGCCCCGGCGCAGGCGTTCAAAGAACAATCAAGCCTTCCTGCTTAAAATCAGCGGCCAGTTCCAGCAGGTCGGCCTCCACTACCCCGGCCTCGACCTCGTATTCGGCGGCGATGAGCCGGGCGCAGTCGGCAATGGTCCGCTGCCCGTCGAGCAGTTCCCAAAACTTCGTCCCCGTATCGTTGAGCGAATAGTAGGCCCCGCTGACCAGATTAATTATAATGGCTTCCTCGCCAACCGTTTGGTGCGTGGCGTTGGGGTTGTGTTGGGGTTTGTCTGATAAGTGCATTAAATACTCCTCGTTAAATACGACCGCCGACGGCAGAGAGCGCTTCGTCCCCCTTGGGGGACCGCTGACCGCTGAAAATAATGCGACCCTGCTACCCTGCTACCTTGTTTACTTTTTGGGCAAACCGTTGTCAAAGCAGTAATACAAGGTCTGGTAGGGCTGGCGAAATTCGATGACTTCCTCGCCGACAGTCTCCGGCGCTTCTTGTTCCACCAGGATACGAGCCATAAAATCGGCGATGGTCTCCATGGCGGTTTCGTTCATGCCCAGGCGTGTCACCTCGATGGTGCCCATGCGCAGGCCGCTGGGCCGGTCCCAATCTTCGGGCCGGTCGTTGGGGATGAGGTTTTTGTTGGCGATGATATTGGCCCGCGCCAGACGTTGGGCCACAGCCAGTCCCCCGCCAAACTGGCGCACATCGGCGATCACCTGCTGGGTGGCGGTGTAGCCCTTGTGACTGCCCAGCACCGGGATGCCGCGCCGGGCCAGCGCCGCGCCCAACGCCTGGGCATTGCGGACGATTTGGGCCATGTAAACCGGACCAAAAGCTAACAATTCCGCCGCGGAGACGGCCAGCGCAGCCACCCGATTGACCTGGTGAGTGGCGACCAGCACCGGAAAAATGGCGTGGGTGAGCGGCTCGGTCAGGGTTGGGTCGTCCCAGACAATGACCCCGCTCTGGGGGCCGCTGAAGGTTTTGCCGGCCGAGCCGGTCAGAACCGCCGCCCCTTCCCGTAGAGGGTCTTGAAACTGGCCCCCGGCAATCAAGCCCAATTGGTGCGCTCCATCAAAAAAGATGCGCCCGCCCCACTCGGCCACGATGTCATGCATGGCCGCAATGGGAAAGGGGAAGAGGGTCATCGAGACGCCGAGCGTGACCAGTTTGGGCCGCACCAGCGGAGCCATTTTGCGGAAGAGGTCCAAATCCACTTCGAGTTCCACCGGATCGAAGGGAATGTCCACAATTTTGAGGCCGCGCACCCCGGCGGGACCATCGGGACGGTTGCTGGAGTGGCCGCCAAAAGGTTGAGGCACGCTCATTATCACGTCGCCGGGTTCGGTCAAGGCCGTGTAGACGGTCAAGTTGCCAATCATACTGGCGACCAGGCGGTGGTCGGCGTAACGAACCTTGAACAGTTTTTTGAGCAGCTCCATGCATAGGGCTTCGATTTCGTCAATGTACTGCGTGCCGACAAACCAGCGGTTGAGCGCGCCGATATGTCCTTCGGCGGCGCGGGTGCCGACTTCGGCGGAGAGAAGCGCCCGCACAGTGGGGCTGGTTGGCGCTTCGGGGGCAAGCAGGTTGATACAGCGCTGCCCGCGCCAGGCTTCATTGCGAGACACAGCAGCCAGCACAGCCTCCTGCATCGCCTGGGGCGAAGCGCAGGCGTCAAGCACCGCCCGCGCCTGGGCTAAAATTTCGGGGTCGTGTACTTCTAAAGGGGGTACAGCAGTGGACATGACAAACTCCTTGAAAAAAATAGTAGACGGTAGACAGGGGGAATACAATCTCTGCGATTTTGCTACCTGCTACCTTGTGCGAAGTGCTAACTATAAATCTATCAGCCGCTTTTGTCAAAGGGGTTTGAAACCCAAAAACAAACAAGGCCGGCCCACTCAAGGCCAGCCCTGCTCAATCTGTTGAATAGTAACTTAGCTAAATTTGTTCCAATGGCCGCGGCGAGGAATTGGGTTTCCAGCGCCGGGCTTGCCAGCGATGGATCCAATAATCAATCAAATTTTGCTCGTTTTCGCTGTTGTGTGTCAGCGGGGTCAGCCGGGCTTGCCACTGTTTGAGCCAGTCCGTTTCAGTTGGCAGCACCGGCTCGCTCTTGATGGAGGCCATCACCCGAAACTGGCCCTGCCGGTCGTAGCCGATCAGCATATCCCCGCAGTTGTAGACCGGCGGAAATGTCCCCGGCACACTTTTTACATCCTGGATCAACTCTTTCAAGGCGCGTTCGTTTTCTTCATAATTTGACATAGTAGCCTCTTCGCTCTTTTAACGGTCAGCCGGTCCTCATCCGGCGGTTCCTTAACCCCACGAACCTTCCCTGACTTTATTCTAGCACAGGCAGGTTTGAATTCGGTTTGCAGTTGGGTTGGAATTGAGGGAGTTTTAAAAACCACTGAGTTCGCTGAAAAGAGTGAGACCGCTGAAAGAATCCATCAGCGGCCTCATTTTTCATTCCACAGCGATTCAATGCCACCGTGTAGGGGCGAGGCAGGTCGGAAAGCGGCCCGTTTTGAACCGAGAAGATCATGCTGACCTGCCTCGCCCCTACGGCGACCCCGCTGACGCGGGGATTCCGGTTTGGGTTGGCTTATCGCCGCCTTGATTTTGTCCAACTAACTCATCTCTTCTCTGGCAGAGGATCAGAGGCCAGAGAAAACAGAGACCAGATTCTACAACTGCTTGGGGGGGAGAACCACCCGAAAACCGCGGTCGTCGTGCCTGCCGTACGGGACGTCCCCGCTGCGAGCCGCGCAGCGCACAAGGTCGGCTACACCAAAGAAAGCGCCGCCGCGCAAGACACGGAGAACATTAGTTCTACCCAAATATGCTTTCGTCCATTCATCCTGAATCTGAAAAGGATAAGCTTGATCCTGCCAAATCGTGCTGCACCATTCCCAAACATTGCCGGCCATATCGAGCAAACCATAAACACTGGCCCCGGCGGGATAAGCATCTACGGGGGTCGTGCTGTCTTTTTTACTTTCATAGGCATTACACTTTTTAGCGTCCCATTCATTGCCCCAGGGATAGATACGGCCATCCGTCCCCCGCGCCCCCTTTTCCCATTCAGCCTCAGTAGGCAGGTGGTAGAGTTTGCCGGTCGCTTCGGCCAACCAGTGGCAGTAGGCTACGGCATCATCCCAACTGACCAAAACCACCGGATGGTTTTCCTTGCCCTTGGGTGGGATTTGTCCATTCCAATTGTATGGCTTGGCCCAATCTTCGCTTCTTTGGGGAGGACGATAGTCAGTAGCCTGCACAAATGCAGCATATTGAGTATTGGTCACTGGCGTTTTAGCCAGGTAGTAATCAGGCAAATAAAGGGTATGTTGAGGCTGTTCGTTTTCCCGTGCATGTTTGTCCTTTTTGGGATCGCTGCCCATCAAAAACTCCCCGGCGGGGATGAGGATCATCTCCGGCTCAAAGGGAAGGCGGTCGGGGGTCGGGGGCTGGGGGACAGGGGTTGGGGATTGGATGATGGGGCTAACATAAGCATCGCCCGAAGTCTTCGCCTTTGGCCTGACCGGAGCTTCCTTAACAGAAGACCTAACCTCTTTCTCAGCCTCAGCCTTAGCCTCTCCTTCCGCCTTAGCTGTGTCCTGAGCCTGTCGAAGGGCCTCAGCCTTCATCTTCAACCCCCGCACCAAACGCCCGTAGCCCCTGTCGTCAAACAAATTGACCCAATGCAGCCCTTGCAGGCGGTGGGGTACGTCACATTCTTCCAGCCGGAGAGGGATGAGAAAAATCGAGTCTTCCGGCTGTTGGTCGGCCACGTCGAGGGCGAATTTGATCTCTTCCTGGACGTAGCCGGCGCGGGTCAGGGCGGCTCGGGAGAGGCAGACGATGACCACATCGCTGGCGGCGACGGCTTTGGGAATCTCTTTTTGCCATTTCTGGCCGGGCAACAAATCTTCTTCGTCCAGCCAGGGTTCAAAGCCGTCGGCGCGGAGGCGATGGTACAGGTTACGCACGGCAGGCTTGTCGGCGGCGGTGTGGCAGAGGAAGACACGAAGAGGCGAAGAGGCGGTGAGGCGAGGAGGCGAGGAGGAAGACATGGGTGAGGACTCGGAGAGGGGAGGCGAAGCAGGCGAGGAGGCGGGAGGAGGAACAGGGGTACGTAGGGCGCTCAGGTAGGAGAGGGGTGGGTCGGCGTCGGAGGGGGGAGGCTCGGCTTTGTAATAGGGCTGGTGGGCTTTGAATTGGGCGGGGTTGGTTTTTTCGGCCCAGGCGAGGAGGGGGTCGAGTTTTACTTTTTGGTGGGCGTATTCCAGCAGCAAGCGCACCAGCTCAGCTTTGCCGGTGTTTTGGGCCAGTTGGTCATAAACCGGCCTGAAATCGGGCATGTCGAAACAAAAGTCGCGCAGTTCGGCGTCGCTGAAGCCTTCCTTGAGCAGGGTGCGGATATTGATCAGGTTGTATTGTTTGCCCATCAGTTTTTCTATTTATGAAGTGCGTTTGAAAACTGTTTCTCTTTGCCGAATCGCCCCGGCATAAATGCCAGGGCTATGGAACAGCGCCGGGTCAACCCGGCTTAAAGCCAGCCCGATTCATGGGGCGCTGCTAAGTAGTCCGGCGACTTTATCGCCGGACGAGTTCCACCGGAAAACCCTATTTGAGTTTTCAAATACTCTCCCAATTTTTGTGCTACTGCTTCATTTGACAGCCTCTTTTCAGCCACTATTATAATCCCAATCACACTATTTCACAAGGGATTTTTGACCGATGAACCTGACCCATCCAACCGACCCGCCGCTGGTGGTAGACCTGCACGGCCTGAAGCTGGCCTTTCAAACGCCCGATGCACCGCTGCGGGAACGCTTCGAGGAAGTTTACGGCCATTTGCCCCGCGCCAATGGAGCGGGGAGCGATATTTTTATCGGCTGGCACATTCACAAGCTGCCCAGCGCCCCGCCGCCTCCACCGGGGATGCCGGCGCTGAGCGAAGGGCCGCTGGTTGGCTACTACGGGCAGGGGTCGCTGGTCGCCATCCGCATGCCCAAGTATGGCCTGATTACGGTGGATTTGGGCCAGCAGCGGCTGGTCGGCGCTGTTACCCGCAATACCCTGGAAGCTTACGGCGCGTTCGAGGATGTGCTGCTGATTTCGCTGGCCCCGCTCTACCGGCGGCGCGGCTGGTTTCCGCTACACGCTTTTGCGGGGCTTTCGCCCGGCGGCAAGGTCGCTTTGATCACCGGGGCGATGGGCGCGGGCAAAACGACCACGGGCCTGGCCCTGTTGAGCGCCGGCTGGAAACTGCTCAGCAACGACTCGCCGCTGCTAAGTCTGCGCGCCGATGGACAAGTCGAAGTGCTGGCCTATCCGGGCCGTTTGAGCGCCTTTGACGACTCGCTGGCGCGGTTTGAGGGATTGCGGAGGTTTGTGGGGGAGGCTAAGGCTAAGGCTGAGGCCCTTCGACACGCTCAGGACGCGGCTAAGGAAGAGATGATTGATTTATTGGCTCCGAGTGGGCCGCAGAAGCGGGTGTTTCGGGCGGAAGAGGCGTTTGTCGAGCCGTGGGCGGCGAGGGGGCTGGCGGGAGGAATTTTCTTCCCGCAGGTTGTTCCGGGGTTGAGCCAGAGTGAATTGGTCGAAATCAGTCCCAAAGAGGCGCTGTTGCAGCTTGTGCCCCAGGCCATCGAAGGCTGGGATAAAGCGGCTATCGGGCAGACGCTGCACCTGCTGGGTAAGCTGGTTGAGCAAGTTCCGTGCTATGAGTTGAAGCTGTCATCGCAGGTGGAACAGTTGCCGGGACTCATTGCGGGAGGGATGGAGTAAGTACAGGATTGCGTAAATTCGTCCCGATTTGATGTAGCCGGTTCCTGGCATGTCATTTCGAGCGCCAGCGAGAAATCTTGGTCCTTGCCTGGAAGTTTAGACAGCGGGGAAGAAGATTCCTCCCTTCGGTCGGAATGACATGATTTCGTCACGAACTAATGCAAGGTTGTACTAAGCGTCGGGCATGACCCAACAAGCGTGCGAGGGAAAGGAGACAATTTGCGACTGACCGACTTTGGGCAGGGTGAGTTTGCGCTCATTCAAAGCATCCAGAGTCACGTTGGTCTCGCCCAGGTTGACCTCCATCCGCACAATGGAACCCAGAAAGGTGACTGCTTCCACCCGGCCGGTCAGTTGATTCTCCCCTTCGGTCTGGCCCAGATGCAGCTCTTCGGGCCGCAGCATGACCCGCACCGGTGTACCGGCCGCCATCTCAACAGGCGTGGCTGTGGTCAGATTTTGGCCGTTGTGAGCTAACAGTCCTTTGGCCGGGTCCACGACGGTACATTGAATCTGGTTGAGCGTGCCCACAAACGAGGCCACAAAGTGGGTTCTGGGGAAATTGTAAATCTCAAAGGGAGTGCCGACCTGCTCCATCTTGCCGGCGCTCATGACCACAATCCGGTCCGACAGCGACAGGGCTTCTTCCTGGTCGTGGGTCACATAGATGGTGGTAATACCCAACTCCTGCTGGATGCGCCGGATTTCGGAGCGGAGGTCTACCCGTATCTTGGCATCAAGGGCCGAGAGCGGCTCGTCCAGCAGCAATACTTGCGGCTGAATGGCCAGGGCGCGGGCCAGGGCCACCCGCTGCTGCTGCCCGCCGGAGAGCTGGTAGGGGTAGCGGTCGCCGTGTTTGGGTAAATGGATCAGGTCTAACATCTCCTGGACGCGCTGCTTGATTTCCGCAGCCGATTTTTTGGCAATTTTCAAGCCAAAACCAATATTGCCGGCGACGGTCATATTGGGAAACAGGGCGTAGGATTGAAAAACCATGCCCACATTGCGCTGGTTGGGCGGGGTGTAGGTTACATCCCGGTCATTGATTTTTATGGCGCCGGAGGTCGGTTTTTCAAATCCGGCAACCATGCGCAGCGTGGTTGTTTTGCCACAGCCGCTCGGCCCCAGAAAGGAGACAAATTCACCTTTCTGGACTTGCAGGTTGAAATTATCCACTGCCGTAAAGTGGCCAAAACTTTTGTAGATGTTGGTCAGTTCGAGAAAAGCCATAAGCCTATTTCCGATTTACGATTTTGGATTTACGATTTTAGATGCAAATCCAAATCGTAAATCGAAAATCCAAAATCTAAAATTGATTAGTGTGTGCCCGCCAGGTTGCTGCCTTGACCCCGCCCAACAAATTGAATCACGCCGATGAAAACCCAGGTTAGGGCAAAGCTGATAATGGCCAGAGCGGCCGGTTCGTAAGCTCTGGCCTGACCCAACAGCACCAAATAAGGGGCAAAGGCAGGCCGGGCCAAAAAAGCCGCCAACACGTATTCACCAATGACAATGGCAAAGGTCAGAAAAGCGCCGCTCAGCAGGGCCACCCGCACATTAGGGAAGATGACGTAAAACAGGATTGTCGGCCAGCTCGCGCCCAAACTTTGGGCCGCCTCGGTGAGGGTGCGCACATCAATAGCCCGTAAGCCGGTATCTACGGCCCGGTACATGTAGGGAAAAGAGAGCACAGTATAACCGGCGATGAGCAAGATATTGGTTGTAAAGGTGCTGCCGGTCAGGGCTAAAGGAGGGCGGCTGAACACTCTGATTAAACCAAAGACCAATACAATCGTGGGAATAACAAAGGGCAGCAAAGTCATCAACTCGATAACAGGGCGCAGGCGGGGCAAGCGCAACTGGACCCAATAGGCGGTCGGCACGATAAGCAGCAGACTGACCACAATGGTTAGCAGCCCCATCAGCGCCGAAAAGCCAAAGGTCTCCCAGAACTTGGGGTCATTAAAGACAGTTTCATAAGCCAAAAAACTTAAAGTATCTTTTTTGGCTCGCAGCGAGAAAAGAAATGTGCCCAGCAATGGTAAAATAAAGTAAAGCCAGCCCAGGATAAACCAAAACCAGGCCCAAAAACTGCCTCTTTTCATCGCAGCCACCTTTCCGTCCGGCGCTGTAAGATGGTATAGCCGCTAATCGAGATGGCCATGACCACTACCATTCCCAGGGCCAGGGCATATCCTAACCCTGGATTATTCAATACATCCCCTCGAATCTGCGCCCCGATGACAATAGTCGCCAGATTTAAAGAGGTGCTGGCCAGCGCCGCCGCCGTAGCATAAGCCCCAAAAGAGTTGCCAAACAGTAAGATGATAGCGCCCAGCAACGGGGGTAATAGAATAGGCAAGGCTACATAGCGCCAATATTGCCAGCGGCTGGCCCCCAAATTTTCAGAGGCTTCGCGCCACTCTCGCTTGAGGCCATCCAGCGCCGGCGAAATAATCAAAACCATCAACGGCAACTGAAAATACAAATAAGTCAGGCTCAACCCCCAGAAGCCATAGAGATTAAAGCCCAGATTATAAAGATTCAAACCAAAAATATCTCTGAGCACTACGGTGATAAAGCCAACTCGTCCCAGAGTGGAAATAAAGGCAAAAGCCAGCGGCACACCCGCAAAATTAGAGGCCACGCCGCAAAAGGTCATCAAGGCCGTGCGGGCCTGGCGGGGCAGCCCGCCGTGAATAACCGCATAAGCCAATAAAAAGCCAAATACTCCCCCGGCGATAGCCGTGACCAGGCTAATCTGAATACTAAGGGAGTAAGCATTCAAGATAAAAGGCTGGCTCAAGCCAATAATATTGTCGAGGGTAAAGTTGCCTTGCCGGTCCAGGAAGCTGCCGATAAAAAGATTCGCCGCCGGCCACAGCATGAAGAGGGTCGCAAAGAGGAAAAAAGGGACCACCCCCAGCCAGGCCCATGAAAATCTACGGGTGGCCTCTTTTCTGGCAGATGCGCTCTGCGTTTCTGACATCACCGCCTGTGACACTTTGGTCGCCCCCTCCTAAATTTTGGCAAAAGACCTGGCAAGTTTTTGATTGACACACCTGCCAGGTCTCTTGAAAAGGTTAGCTAAAGTTTACTTAACGTCTACGTTAACTACAGAATCCCAGTTTTCAGTAATCACGGCCTTGGCCGCATCAAGCTGCTGGATGGTGGGGAAAACGGCTTTTTCGTACAGTTCAGCCGGGGGCAGTTTGGCCTCCAGTTCAGCCGGGATGACGCCGCGCTTAGCCATATCCAGGTAGCGGATGGGGTGACCGTAACCGCTCAGCCAGACCAACTGACCTTCGTCGGAGTAGAGATATTCCATCCACAGTTTGGCGGCGTTGGGGTGGGGGGCATAGGCGCTGATAGCCTGGACATAAACTCCACCAAAAACCGCCGACTGCGGAATGACAATTTCGATATTGGGGTTGCCGGCAAAGGTATCGCGATTAGCCAGAGCCAGGTAATCCCACTGAATGGTGATGGGAGTTTCACCGCTGGCGATGGTGCCGGTGTTGGCAATAACCGGCACAAAGTTTCCGGCGGCATTCAATTCGGCAAAGAACTCCAGGCCGGCCTGGGCCGCGGTATTCAAATCGCCGGTGCGAGACAGGCCCGCCGCGTAAACCGACTGAATGGCCTGGTTTGAGGTGCGGGGGTCGCCGGCCAGAGCGACCTGACCTTTATACTCCGGCTTGAGCAAATCGGCCCAATCCTGGGGCACATTCTGAACGACGTCTGTATTCACCTCTAAGGCCAGCACACCATAATAATCGCCGTACCAGTAACCATCGGGGTCTTTGAGGTCTTGGGGAATAGAGGCCCAGGTAGAAACTTTGTAGGGTTGGATCAGGCCTTCATCCTTGGCCTGAGGACCAAAGGCGAAACCTACGTCAATCACATCGGGGGCTTGGGGGCCTTTGTTATCTTTATTGGCGCGGATGGCTTCCAGTTCGTCGCCGGAGCCGGCGTTCGGGTCGAGTTCGTTGATTTCCAGACCATACTTGGCCTTGAAGTTTTCAATCATGATGCCATAATTGAGCCAATCGTGGGGCAAAGCGATGGTGGTCAGCATGCCTTCTTCTTTGGCGGCGGCAATTAAGGCGTCCATTTGCACGGCGGTTTCTGCGGCGGCGCTGGCTACATCAGCTTGAGCCGACTCGGCCGGGGGGATACACAGTTTCCAGCCGGGTTCGATGACGTCAGGATTGTCAATTTTGGCATAGCTGTCATCGGTAGCGGCCATAGCATTGGTAGCGTCGGCAATGGCCTGATAAGCCAGCACATCACCGTAGAATTTGTCGGCCAGCTTCGACAGCCAGTCATCGGCCTGCACCACAGCATCCTGTTCACACACAACTTCTTGAGCAAAGGCGGCGGTGGGGACCAGGGTTAAAACTAAGGCCAACAAGACTACCAGACTGATAAGATTACCTAATTTTTTCATCGAAATCTCCTCCAAATTTATGAACGGTTTAAGGTTTACTTACAGTGGACTAACTTTGAATAACGTAAGAGTTACACAGTTGGGCTGTAGTTTAGGGCCTTGCACCCGCCCACGAGGGGCTAAACTACCTTGAACTGCGTCATATAACAGTTGCGGCTAACGCGATGACCTCCTTTCTGCCAACGGTTATTCGGTGTTGCTTAACAACTCGGAAGACTATAACAGACCCTATTTAACCACCTTTTAACCTGATGTTAAAACTCTGTTAATAAACTGTAAAGTTTTTTTAACATTGATGGTTTCAATCAAAATCTGCTCTAATCTGACCTGATGTCTTTATGAGATTGTTACTACTGGAAAACAGCTGGGATGGTTAGTTTTATAAGTTGTGAGGAATTTATATCTCGCATTATAATGCACTATGTTTTGCCGTGTCAAGCCATTGGCGGCAAAATAGGGCGGAACAGGTAGCAGAGTAGCACAAAGTAGCAAAGTAGCAAAGTAGCAAAACTTATACCTGCTACCTTGCTATCTGCTACCTTGCTATCTGCTACCTTGCTACCTGCTACCTTGCTACCTTGAGGGTTGAGCAAGAATTTTTCTGAACATCTATGACTATGACTGCAATCAGCACCCTTGAAAAATACAGCCAGCGCGACGTGGTAAGCTGCTGGCAGAATTTGAGCAAACAGGGCCTGCAAAAGTGCGAGCAGGAGATGGCGGCGCGTTACTTTCCACCGGCCGGCCGCCTGCTCGACGTGGGCTGCGGGGCAGGGCGGGCCGTATTGGCTCTAAACCAAGCCGGGTATCGGGTCAGTGGGGTGGATTTGAGTCTGGCCATGCTGCTGGCCGGGCGCAGCCTGTCGGCGGAAGCGCAGTTCAGTGGGGCCAACCTGCTCAATTTGCCGTTTGCCGCCGGCGCTTTTGAGGCCGTTTTTATGTTTTTCGGGGCGCTGCAACACATTCCGGGGCGGGCCAACCGCCGCCGAGCCATGGTCGAAATGGCACGGGTGGCGCAGCCGGGCGGCCGCCTGATTTTGGGCCTGGATAATTTAGCCCCGGCCTTGCGCTGCTATTTTTACTGGCTGGGGCAGAAGATGTTCGGGGCAAAACAAAAATCGGCCACCTCTTCCGCAGCAGATACCACCTTGTGGAGCCGCGAGACCCGCCGGGTGCATCCTTTGATCTGGCATGCCCGCGGCCTGACCCGAACCCTGCGCTGGCGCACCTGGCCCGGTGTGGTTGACGCCATTCGGCGCTTTAATCCCAACGGCGCGGACGCCGAACCGGGCGACACCCAGGTGGCCCAGTTCAGCCTGCAAACCACACCGGGGTTGATCTACTATCATGTGTATCGGGCCGACGAGCTGATCGAAGATGCGAGCAGCGCCGGCTGGCATTTGCTGGGCCAGCACAGCGGCACAGAGTTGAACGAGGATCAGGTTTATCCCCCGGCAGTTCGACAGGCAGATAAGCAGTTGTTCTTCGCCTTTGAGAAAATTTAGTGTTATAATTGGATTATGTTAAACAAGCTTATCATTCGTAACTTTAAGCGTTTTGGCGAAGTTGAAATTGAGCTGGGCAATCCCGTTGTTTTTATTGGCCCTAATAATTCGGGCAAAACTACGGCCCTTCAAGCCTTAGCACTATGGGATATTGGCCTAAAGCGTTGGATTGAAAAACGCCAAGGTAAAACAACTCCTGAAAAACCCCCAGGCGTAACCATTAACCGGCGAGATCTAATTGCTGTTCCCGTTCCAAGTGCGAATTTGCTATGGCGAGATCTACATGTGCGAGATATCCGTAGAACTCAAAACAAGCAACGAACGCAGAATATTCGTGTCGAAATTATTGTAGAAGGCATTTCAGCAGGCCAGGCCTGGAAGTGTGGGCTTGAGTTTGATTACGCTAATCCGGAGTCCTTCTATTGCCGACCTCTGCGACTTAGCGAAGGTGATAACCCAGAACGAATGACAATTCCAGAGTTGGTGGTAACTACACGGGTAGCTTTTTTACCGCCAATGTCTGGCCTGGCCGACCAAGAATTTCTCAAACAACCTGGCGAAATCAGCTTTTTAATCGGACAAGGCCGCACGGCTGAAGTTTTACGTAACCTATGTTATCGGCTAATACAGAATGGAGATAGAGAAGCTTGGGTTAAAGTTTGCAATCGCATTGAGAGTCTCTTTGGGGTTAAGCTTGATGAACCGCAGTACATTCTGGAACGAAGCGAGATCGAGTTAACTTATCGTGATCGGTCAGGTGTGCCTCTTGACATTTCTTCATCTGGTCGTGGATTACAACAAACTCTCTTGCTTCTGACTTACCTCGCTGCTAATCCTAATTCAGTTCTCTTACTCGATGAACCGGATGCCCATCTTGAAATAATCCGACAACGGCAGATTTATCAAATTCTCAGTGAGTTTGCTCAAGAACAGGATAGTCAAATTATTGCTGCCAGCCATTCTGAGGTTATCCTCAACGAAGCGGCTGACCGCGATGTAGTGGTTGCGTTCCTCGGCAAGCCTCATCGAATTGATGATCGAGGCTTTCAATTGCTTAAATCGCTCAAGGAAATTGGTTTCGACCAGTATTATCAAGCCGAACAAAACGGCTGGGTGCTTTACCTGGAAGGTCCCACTGATTTGGCTATTCTGTATGCTTTTGCTGAAAAACTTAACCATCCCGCCCAGGAAATTCTGGCTCGCCCTTTTGTGCGGTATGTTCTTAACCAACCTACCAAAGCTCGTGATCATTTTCGCGGTTTACGTGAAGCCAAACCCGATTTGGTGGGCATAGCTATTTTTGATAGAATTGACTCCCCCCTTCAAAACCAGGCTGAATTATTAGAATACAAGTGGAAACAACGCGAAATAGAAAATTATCTATGTCAAACTGAGGTATTATTAGCCTGGGCCAGACAAGAAGGCGATACTCAAATTGGCGGACCTCTTTTTGCAACAGAGTGGGTTAACACTATGACGGAAACGATAGACGAGATCGAAAAAGCGATGAATACTCTGGGCAAAGGGTCTCCCTGGTCGCCGGATACGAAGGTCTCTGATGATTTTCTTGATCCACTATTTGCCGCATTTTTCAGGAAGTTGCAATTACCTAATCTCATGCGCAAAACGGATTATCATATATTAACCAAGTTTGTGCCTCCTGATCGAATTGATCCTGAAATAGGACAAGTTTTAGACATGATCGTGACCACTTCACAGCAGGCTAAACCTGCTCAATTGGATAATTGACGAATTAAATCTCGCCCTCTCAACCCACACTCTGTGGGTGCGCGAAATCAAGACAAATCATAAAACGATATGGAGGTAAAGATTCAATGTACGAACCAAAACCTGAACACAAGTTCACCTTTGGTCTCTGGACCGTAGGCAACATAGGCCGCGATCCATTTGGGGAACCCGTGCGGACGACTCTGTCGCCGGTTGATATTGTTCACCTGCTGGCCGAGGTAGGCGCTTATGGCGTCAATTTTCACGATAACGACCTGGTCCCGATTGACGCCACCCCGGCCGAGCGCGATAAAATCGTGGCCGGCTTCAAAAAGGCGCTGGCCGAGACCGGCCTGGTGGTGCCCATGGCCACCACCAATCTCTTCTCCGATCCCGTCTTTCGAGATGGCGCTTTTACCAGCAACGATCCCCGAGTGCGGGCCTTTGCCCTGCAAAAAACCATGCGGGCCATGGATTTGGGGGCAGAGTTGGGGGCCAAAATTTATGTTTTCTGGGGCGGGCGCGAAGGCACGGAAACCGACGCCGGCAAAGATCCCCTGGAAGCAGGCAAATGGTTCCGCGAGGCGCTCAACTTTCTGTGTGAGTACAATCTCGACCAGGGTTACGGCATGAAGTTTGCCCTGGAAGCCAAACCCAACGAGCCGCGCGGCGACATCTACCTGCCGACCACCGGAGCTATGCTTGGCTTTATTGCCACCCTGGACCACCCGGAGCTGGTCGGCGTGAACCCCGAAGTGGCCCACGAACACATGGCCGGGCTAAATTTTATGCACGCCGTCGCCCAGGCCTGGGATGCGGGCAAGCTGTTCCACATTGATTTGAACGACCAAAAGTTTGGCCGCTACGATCAAGACTTTCGTTTTGGCGCGGAGTCCATCAAGCAAGCCTTCTACCTGGTTAAATTTTTAGAGGAAGTGGGCTACGAAGGCAGCCGTCACTTCGACGCCCACGCCTACCGCACCGCCGACCTGGCCGATGTCAAAGAATTTGCCCGTGGCTGCATGCGCACTTACCTTATCTTAAAGGAAAAAGCCCTCCAATTCCGCGCCGATAAAGAAATTCAAGCCTTGCTGGCTGAAATCAAAGCCGACGATGGCTCGATGCACCCCTATTTTGGTCCCTATACCAAAGATAAGGCCGACGCCCTCAAAGCGCATGCCTTTGACCGGGTGGCGATGGGCCAACGGGGCCTGCCCTATGAGAAGTTAGACCAACTGTTGATTGAGCTGCTGTTAGGAGTAAGATGAAGCGACGAGGCGGGACACGAAGAGGCGAGGATTTGTCTCGCCCTCCCCTCACCCTTCCTCGCCTCACCTAAAATTCAATAAAAAATGGGTAACTGCTAAGGTATTATGTCATTTCGACGAGCCTGCGAGGAGAAATCTTCCAGGTCGGTGCTTGAATAGCCTGTGAGCGTGGAAGATTTCTCGGTCTACGGCCTCGAAATGACATGCCTGAGCAGTTACAAAAATAGGAGCTTTTGTTATGCCTGGCACATTTCGTTTTTCCTTCGGCCCCTGGAATATCCACGAAGGGGCTGACCCCTTTGGGCCGACGGTTCGGCCCAGCATCGCTTTTGCCGAAAAATTAAAACTTTACAAAAAGCTGGGCTTTGACGGCGTCCAGTTTCACGATGATGATGCCGTCCCCAACATCAACCAGGACCCCTCCCCCGCCGAGATACAAAAAACCGCCCAAGAGATGCGCCGCATGCTCGACGGCGAGGGCCTGGTGGCCGAAATTGTCGCCCCCCGGCTGTGGGAAGACCCGCGCACCATTGACGGCGGCTTTACCTCCAACAATCCCGCCGAGCGGCAGTACGCTATCGAGCGCAGCCTACAATGTATTGATATCGGCAATATCTTGGGGACCAACAAGCTGGTATTATGGCTGGCCCGCGAGGGCGCCTACATCCGCGAGGCCAAAGATGCGGCCAAAGCAGTGGATTTGCTGGTGGCGGCGATCAACAAAATGCTGGCTCACGATCCCCATATCCGCATCCTGATTGAACCCAAACCCAACGAACCGATGGATTTGGCCTATATTCCGACCATCGGCCACGCCGTCGGCCTGTCGTATCTGACCGACGACCCCAGCCGCGTGGGCGTGCTCATGGAGTCGGCCCACGCCATTTTGGCCGGGCTGGACCCGTCGGACGAACTGTCTTATGCCATAGCCCATAAAAAATTGTGGAGCGTTCACCTGAACGACCAAAACGGCCTCAAGTTTGACGAGGATAAGGCATTTGGCGCGGTTGACCTGCGCCGGGCTTTTATGCAGGTCTGGGTGCTCGACCGCAACGGCTACGGCAACAACGGCGAGTTTGTCGGCCTGGATGTCAAGGCTATGCGCACCCAGAAGGCAGAAGCAGCAACCCAGCACCTGAGCAACAGCCGCGAAATTTTCCTGGCCCTGCTCGACGTGGCTCGCAGTCTGGATACCGCCCGGCTCGACCGCCTCATCGCCGAACGGAACTATGAACAGTTGGAAATGGAAATTATCCGTGCTTTGCTAGGCCGGAAATGAGGCGAGGATTTGTGAGGCGAGGACGCGAGGAGACCTCGCCTCTTCGCCTCCTCGCGTCCTCGCCTCATCATTGACAGGAGTTAAACATGAATTACTTTTTGGGAATCGACTCATCAACAACGGGCGTCAAGGCCCTGATTATTGACTCGTCCGGCAACGTAGCCGGGACGGCAACGACCGAAATTCCACTGTCAACGCCCAAGCCGCTGTGGAGCGAGCAGGATCCGGCGGATTGGTGGCGGGGCGCAGTCAGCAGTATTCGCCAGGTTCTCCAGCAAACCGGCTTGAGCGGCGGCGACATTGCCGCCATCGGCTTGACCGGCCAGATGCACGGGCTGACGCTTCTGGATGAAAACGGCCAGGTGTTACGCCCGGCCATTCTCTGGAACGACCAGCGCACCGGGGCCGAGTGCGACGACATCCGCGCCCGGCTGGGCAAAGCGCGGCTTATCCAAATCACCGGCAACGATGCCCTGACCGGCTTCACTGCGCCCAAAATTTTGTGGGTGCAGAAACACGAGGCGGAGGTGTATGCTAAAACCAAACACATTTTACTGCCTAAAGATTATGTCCGCTACAAACTGACCGGCGGTTTTGCCGTGGACAAGGCCGACGGCGCGGGCATGCTTTTGTTCGACCTGGCCAAAAGAGACTGGTCGGCGGAGCTGCTGGCCGCGTTGGAAATTCCGGCGGAGTGGCTGCCTCAAACTTATGAAGGACCAGACGTGACCGGCCACATTTCGGCGGAGGCGGCAGAAGCAACCGGCTTGAAAGCGGGCACGCCTGTCGTCGGCGGGGGCGGCGACCAGGCGGCTCAGGCCGTCGGCGTCGGTGTGGTGCAGTCGGGCATCATCGCCCTGACCCTGGGCACATCGGGCGTGGTTTTTGCCAGCACCAACGAGCCGTTCATCGAGCCGGAGGGCCGGCTGCATGCCTTTTGTCACTCCGTGCCAGGCCGCTGGCATTTGATGGGGGTCATGCTATCGGCGGCGGGCAGTTTGCGCTGGTATCGAGACACCCTGGCTCCCGGCCTTGATTTCGACAGCCTGCTGGCCCCGGCTAAAGATGTCCCGCCGGGCAGCGAAGGGCTGCTCTTTTTGCCCTACCTCACCGGCGAGCGGACACCCCACCCAGACCCGTTGGCCCGCGGCGCGTTTGTCGGCTTGACCGTGCGCCACAGCCAGGCTCATTTCAGCCGGGCGGTGCTGGAAGGGGTCGCCTTTGGTCTGCGCGACAGCTTCGAGCTGATGAAGTCGGCGGGCCTGGCCGAAATCACCCAGGTGCGGGTGTCGGGCGGCGGGGCCAAGAGTCCCCTGTGGCGGCAAATTCTGGCCGATACGCTCAACGCCGAACTGGTCACGGTCAACACCACCGAGGGCGCGGCTTACGGCGCAGCGCTGCTGGCCGGCGTAGGGGTCGGCGCGTGGCCCGATGTGGACACGGCCTGCCAGGCCAGCATCAACATCACCGGCTCGACCAGCCCCCAACCGGATACAGCCGCCAAGTACGAGCAGGTGTACACCGAGTACCGGCAGCTTTATCCGGCCTTGAAGGAGATTTCGCACAATTTAAGCCGGGTATGAGGAGGCGGCATCAAGCTTGTATAATGGTTGGCCGGGGCTAAAATATCTTTTACAGGTATAGAACAGATATCACTACCTTTGCGCTCTTTGATTAGAACGCTGATTAACGCAGATTTCGCAAATTTGCGCAGCTAAATTCAAGAAAAAAACAGCGAAAATCAGTCGAATCTGCGTCATCTGCGTTCTATTTTTGGGTAGCTATAAAAAGCGCAAACATAGGGCAGAGATGAGAGGTAGCGAAGGCAGAGATGACAGTCCAGATAGCCAGGCGGCTTTTCACCACAACCGAATACCATCAAATGTTGGAGGCTCGTATTCTCACCGAGGATGACCGGGTTGAACTTATCGAGGGTGAGGTGGTCAGCATGTCTCCTATTGGCAGTCGTCATGCGGCTTGTGTCAAACGTCTGAATCAACTTCTGTTTAAGCGTTTGGGTCAATTGGCGCTGATAAGCGTCCAGGACCCCATTCACCTGGGTGAACATTCGGAACCGGAACCTGACTTAGCTCTGTTACAACCTCGCGCTGATTTTTATGGTCAGGCCCATCCCGAAGCGGAAGATGTCATCCTGATTATTGAGGTGGCGGAGAGTTCGGCAGAGTATGACCGGCAAGTGAAAATACCGCTCTACGCTCAACATGGCATTGCCGAAGTGTGGCTGGTAGATTTAGCCGCCGCTGTGATTGAAATTTACCGGCGGCCCTCAGCGGCAGGCTACGAACAGCTACAGCGCCGGAAGCGCGGCCAGAGCCTTACTCTCCAGGCTTTTCCCCAATTAGAGATGACGGTGAATGAAATTTTAGGCTAAAGCAACGAAGAAGGGAGGGTTGGAAGGCTGGAAGATTGGATATTTGCCAAGCCTTCAAGCTTCCATCCTTAAAGCAAGCCCCCAATAAGTGATTTGTTGGGGGTTTTTGCTGTGTTTTGAGGCACTTTTCACAATTTGCGCCTCCGTTGAATAAGCGTAAAATAGAGACTTTGGTTAGCCTACTCACAAAGGACAAGAACCCATGACTATTTTGGTAACAGGCGGGGCGGGATATATCGGCTCGATTGTAGTCGAGCAGTTGGCCGAGGCGGGTGAATCGGTCGTGGTTTACGATAATTTGTATCAGGGCCACCGCGAGGCTGTCCACCCGAAAGCCCAGTTGATTGTGGGCGACCTGGCCGATGCGGAGCTGCTCAACCAGACTTTCGCTGAGCACCACCCGGAAGCGGTGATGCACTTTGCCTCGTATACCCTGGTGGGCGAATCAATGGCCAAGCCTTTTCTTTATATCGGCGATAATGTGACCAACGGCTTGAACCTGCTGCGGGCCTGTGTCGAGACCGGAACAAAACATTTTATTCTGTCCTCAACCGCTAACCTGTTTGACGACCCGGAAAAAATCCCGATTGCCGAGACGGAGCGGATTGTGCCGGGCAGCCCTTATGGGGAGTCGAAAGCAATTCTGGAACGGTTTTTGTATTGGCTGGATCGCACCGACCAACTGCGCTACACCGCGCTGCGCTACTTTAACGCCGCTGGAGCCAGTCCCGTTTACGGCGAGGATCACGACCCTGAAACCCATATCATCCCTTTGATTTTGTGGGTCGCTCAGGGCAAACGGGATAAGTTTACCATTTTTGGCGATGATTACCCTACCCCCGATGGCACCTGTGTCCGCGATTATGTCCATGTGCTGGACCTGGCTCAGGCCCATATTCTGGCTTTGCGGGCCTTGCAGGCCGGCGGCCCCAGTCGAAAGTACAACCTGGGCAATGGGCAGGGCTACAGCATCCGGCAAGTGCTGAATGTGGCCCGCCAGATCACCGGCCATCCGATTCCCACCGATGTTGGCCCCCGCCGTCCCGGCGACCCGGCCACGCTGATTGCTTCCTCGGAGGCGATCAAGCGCGAACTGGGCTGGCAGCCGCGACACTCGGACCTGAAACAAATTGTAGGCGATGCCTGGAATTGGTTTCAGCGGCATCCGAGGGGGTATTCTTCTTCTTGAATAAAGTAGAAAGCAATGATTGTATATATTGCATCTTACCCTCGTTCTGGCAACTCTTGGGTAAAAAGTCTCATTTTTTGGCATTTTCAGCGTTTGACGTCAAACGTTTATCGGGTAAAAAAATCATTTAAACAGGAGAAGTGGCATCTGAGGGTGGTTACAAAAGCCCCCGCCCCAGAGCAGCAGCATCTACTCTGGAACAAGTGGACTGCTCTTTACGAGCCACCCTTGACTCCCCAAGCTACGCATCGCTACTTAATGCCAGGTTGTAAAAAGGTACTCACCGAGGCTAATCGTAAGCAACTGGCTCAAGAAGAGGAGCATTTCTTTTTGAAAACCCATGAATTGCCCTTTCCTTACTATTTTGAGGGTGAATACGTGATTCAGCCGGTGCGTAATGCGGGGGCCGTCTTCTGGTCGTATTACAACTTTATTCAGGATTTCCAACCCTGGTTCAGACGGCGCAACCTGACCGAGATTATTAAAGGTAAAGTACTCTTTGGTTCCTGGAATCATTATCACTTGCATTGGGCCCAAACCGCGGCCCACCTGGAGGGGCGATATCTACGGATTCATTATGAATGGTTGGGAGAGCACTCAGGGGAAGTTTGTACTCAAATTGAACGATTTACCAGCTTAAAATGTTTTCAGCGAGAATCTATCCCTTTTCAACATTTCAAGGATCGTAACCCGCGGATGTATCGTGAAGGAACGATGAGCGGCTGGGAGCAGTATTATAGTAAAGAGCAGCTTCACCTTTTGTGGCAGGTGCATGGAGAGGCCATGCAGTATTTGGGATATCCTGAGCCGGATTACGAGAAGGGGTTGGCAAAATCAAGTTATTAACCCTGGATGGAGGTGATAATCTTTTAACGACCATTAGTGATACGTATAGAGTATGTTTTGGCGGCATCCTAATGGAGTAGACATGATTTAGTCAAAAAGCTCTTCCTTCAATGGAATTGGTGAAAGTGAATTTCACATATCTCTCGATTGTTTTGTCCTTATTCATTGGTGTATTAATTGGTATTGTTCTACAAAAGTATTACCGAATTGGTAGAATTCTTAAAATACTTGGCCTAAGAATTCGAACTATAATACAGCCTCAAATTTATAGTCCAACCCCGGGGCAGCCGGATGAAGTTATGGATGAGGGCAAACTAAGAATGGCCCAAGCCCGGCAAGTCTCTCGGATTAATCGGAGTGAATATGGGCGAGTTATTCATATCTATGGTGATAGTATTGCCCGAGGCTGGGGCTTTGGCGTTTTTGAGTATAAGAACCCCTTAAATCGAATACAGGATATAGCTCAGATGCTTTTGCGTGATAATGGGGTCAGCAAGCAGGAGCTTTTTTTTCGTTTCGCCTGGACACAAGATGTAAAACGTATCTCTCAAGAATTAAATTCCGGCATGATAAAAGATGGGGATGTTGTTGTATTTGAAGATGCGGGGCCACATGAGGATAATGTAGAACAACGCCGCCAGAGATTTTTAGCCATCAAGGAAACTGTAAAAAAAAGCAGGCGAGAGGTTTCTCTTGTTTTGACCACAATGTTTGACTACTGGCCGACACCCCTCTATTACAATTCAGAGTATGATGCCCTCATTGGTGATTCTGGTATGACCATGAACCAGGTTGTGCTTGAAATAGCCGCGGATGGATACCCATCGGTACTAGATTGGAACAAACAAATGGATCAGGCTGTCGAGGCGCTCCGCTTGTTTGGGGTTAGTCCTATGCACCGAGACGGGGTGCATCCCAACATTTTTGGAAATTTCCTACTGGCAGCTTCCCTGTTGAACCATATCGGCATCCCTATTTCAAATTATGACAGTGTAAAACAAGAGTTTAAAAAGCTGCGGCCAGCTTCCTACACCCAGCTCCAGTGGGCCAAACCATTAAGTGAAGCTCGGCTTGAGCAGATTTTACAAACGCTATTCGAGATAGGTAACTCTGGCTAAACACGAACTGTTGCATAAATAGAGTGGGATGGTCATGCCATAAATTTCCGCCCGCTGCCGAAGTATGCTAAAATAGGTGGCTCAGAGCAGTTAAGGCTCTTTTTAATTGCCATGAGCCGGTTAGATATTTGAGATTTGTAATCAGTTCCGGGCAGGGCAAATGAGGAACTGATTTTTATTGTCTTGCCCCATAGGATTTGTATGAGTTTGAAAACTGAAATTGATACACCTCCCACTATCATAATTGAGCCTGAACACGGGCTGAGACGCTTGGGGTTACGTGATCTATGGGAATATCGAGACCTTATTCGCTATCTGGTAATGCGTAATATTCATGGACGTTATCGCCCTACAAACTTAGGTTTATTATGGATAATTATTACCCCTTTGGCTTATATGACCATCTATAGTTTAGTATTTGGCTTAATGCTTGGCGTTAAAAGTGATAAGGTTCCCTATCCTATGTTTGTCTATTCAGGGATTACACTTTGGTTTTTCTTTCAGGGTACAGTCAATCGAACAACCAGCAGCCTAACCAGTAATCGAGGGATCATGAAGAAAGTCTATTATCCCCGATTGATCGTTCCCTTAGTAGCTATTTTATCTGAACTGGTAGATTATGTAGCTTCACTCATACCCCTTGTACTGATGTTTTTTTACTATCGGTTTATCCCCGGTTTTACGATTCTGACCTTGCCCTTTTTTGCGTTATTGATGGTGCTTGCTGCTTCAGCATTAGGGATATGGTTAGCCGCTCTATCAGTCAATACGCCCGATGTAGGGTTAGCTTTGCGACCGAGCTTTAGAGCCTTATTGTATCTATCACCAATTCTTTATCCAATTAGCCACATTCCTGATGCGTGGCGATCCTTTGTTTATCTAAATCCACTAAGCACTATCTTTCAAGGCTATCGGTGGGCACTATGGGGAGAGGAATCCCCCCCAATATTAATTGTATTGATTGTAACGGTTCTGCTCATCTCCGGTTTTGTTGCTGCGCTCTTTTATTTTCGGCGTGTGGAACGAACAATGGTTGATTATTTATGAGTGACCCAATAATCAGAGTTGAACATTTAGGTAAATTATATTATTTAGGCGGCCGAAAACCGCGAGCTCCTGGCCTGCCAACACATTTACGAAACACTCTACAAATGTCACGGCATTACCTCCGCGATGTTCGCCGTAAGGGTATCCAGAAACAAGTTCGGCAGACTTTAACTAACTCAAAAAACTATCTTCGTCGTATTAAACAAACCGGTCTAAAAGATTATCTACCCGAGATTTTGAACCGGTCTCATCAAAACGGTAAATTGTTACCTGATGATTTTTCCTGGACACCCCCAGCTGGAGCATTTTGGGTATTAAAAGATGTCTCATTTGAGGTGAAACCAGGTGAAGTAATAGGTATCATTGGTCGTAATGGGGCCGGCAAAAGTACATTGCTGAAGATTCTTAGCCGTATTACCGAGCCAACAGTGGGCAAGGCCGTCATCCACGGCCGGATTGGCAGTCTGTTAGAGGTAGGGACCGGCTTTCATGATGAGCTGAGCGGACGGGAGAATATTTATCTTAACGGCACAATCTTGGGGATGAAGAAACTCGAAATTGATCGTAAACTTGATGAGATTGTAGCCTTTTCTGGGGTAGAACGGTTTCTTGATACTCCGGTTAAATATTATTCTAGTGGGATGCGCGTCCGTTTAGCCTTCTCTGTTGCAGCTCACCTCGACACAGAAATCTTGTTAATTGACGAGGTTCTGGCAGTCGGCGATGTGGCCTTCCAGGAAAAATGCCTCAAAAAAATGAATTCCATAACCCAAGCAGAAGGTCGAACTGTCTTATTTGTAACTCATAATATGTCGGCTATTGCCAGTTTATGCCCTACATCTATTCTGCTTGAGGCAGGAAAAATAGTTGATCATGGTGAAAGTGGACAAATAATTGCCCAGTACTACAAGGTTACAAAAGAACGTGAGACCTTATCAGAAAGAGATGATAGAATTGGCAGTGGTTTGTTACGAATGACTCAATTTTACATTGAGGATACTGAAGGACTAAAACAAGAATACGTAAAATCAGGACAACCCGTACGTCTAGTAATTGAGTATATGTCAGATCATATTAAACCATCGAATGAAGTTGCCATTAATATTATTATATCGAATGATCGTAATCAGCGGATATTTTCCTGTAGAAGTGAAATTACCGAGGGACCATTCACTAATATTTCAGCCCAGGGCCGCTTCATCTGTACTATACCTAGTCTCCCCTTGGTACCCGGTCATTATAATGTTCAGCTTGGTTGTCACGTCAATAGGGAGTTAGTTGATAAAATCCCATTTGCAGCCAGTATCACTGTTATTGAAGGTGATTTTTATGGTACAGGACGGCTACCTTCCAATTATTTTGGTAACTTTTTAATCAATTATAATTGGTCATTAGAAGTATCTACTGATACATCCTTTGAGTATAACCTCTTAAGAGGCTTCAATCAGTAGTCACAGAAATTATGAGAATATTTAATAATTTGACCAGATGGTTTAACCGCCTGATTTACAGTTTCACTCGAACAAAGGGGCCTAAAAAAAATGTTGAACAGGTGACCAAAACTATCAAATTTGACAACTCTAATCCGGCTGAGACAACTAACCAAGAAATACAGAATCTTCTAAAGACAATAGAACTGCTGAAACGTAAAAATAGTGAACAAAAGTTTCTGTATCAGGTTCGTATCAAAAATACTATAAAAGTAGAAGAGCCGTTGATTTTAATTTCTCAGATTCAAAGATCTGGCGGGACATTACTTAGTCAACTTTTTGATGCCCACCCCGAATGTCATGCCCATCCCTCTGAACTATACATAGGACATCCAGACAAAACAGTTTGGCCGGTCCTGAATTTAAATGATGATAAAAATACTTGGTTTGACATTCTATTTGAGTCATCTGTTGTAAAACTATATCAGAAGGGCTATAAGAAATACTCTAAAGTAGTGGATACCGATAATGATATCTTCCCATTCATCTTTTTAGTGAATCTTCAAAGAGAAATCTTTAATAAATGTGTAGAAGAGTTAGGTCATCCAAAATCATTCCGTGACATTTTTAATTGTTATATGACATCTTATTTTAATGCCTGGTTAGATAACCAAAATCTCTATAATACTCCAAAAAAGATTATCACGGGGTTTGTACCCAGAATGAATATGGATGAAGAGAATATCAGAAGATTCTTTGAAGTATATCCAGATGGTAGACTCATATCAATGATAAGAGACCCCAAAGATTGGTATACTTCAGCTCGTGCCCATAGAGAAGATTTGTATGGGGATATTGAAAAGGCCATTCAACTATGGAAAACATCAACTAACTCAACAATAAATAACAAAAAACGATACGGTAATCTGGTGTATGTTTTACGTTATGAAGATCTAGTACAAAATACCAAAATAGTAATGCAATCTTTAGCAGAGTATCTCAATATTGAGTTTAATGATATCTTATTAATTCCTACATTTAATAGTTTTTTGATAAAGGCAGACTCCAGTTATGATGTCCATAATTATGGAATAATTAAAGACCCTTTAGGTCGTTACAAAACAATACTAAATAATCATGAGATAGAATTTATTGATAGTCAGACCTTAGATTTATATGAGGCAATAAAGGATTATACTAATTAGAGTAATACATGTAGGAATAATCTGATAAACTCGCTCTCTTGAGGCAAATTCCTTACATTTCTGTAAGGGCAAACATATCTTTCAGATTGAACCCTGTACCGGAAGTCAATCTAGTACAACTTTTTATTCTCAACAACCATAACTATAGCTTTTCAGAAAAAGATTTTGAGTTTGTAGTGACGACTTCAGTCGTCTAAACCAGTGAAACGACTAAAGTCGTTACTACGATTCAAAAACATTATCTGAACATCTATATAACCTTAAAAAGGGTTAAGACCTGCCTGAAGGGTAATTTGTACAATGCAATTTGGCAGAACCTTGCTAATATATTTCCTCCTCACTATAACATTAATTACATTAGCCCTAAGCATAATAGGCAGTAATGTAAGCCTTGCCGCATTATGGCAATTTATTACTATCGGTTGTATCTTTGCTCTCTTACCAGTTTTACATCTTGTTTTTGAATATTTGACTATACAAAAATACTTTGACCACATCCATAAACTAAATGAGCAGCAACATACTATTCAGGCTAATAATATTGATAAACTCAATCAACGCTTTGAGACTATGACTATCGAATTTAAAACGCGGCTTGATTCTTTGAAAGCCGACAAAACTTATATAGAGAGACGCTTACATGATTTTGTTGAAGTAGAATTAGCTCTCTTACCAAATGGGATTTCAGATGATGTAAAATTGTCCAATGAGGCAGCCAATCTACTGAATCTTGTCCAACAAAGACAGAAAAATTTGGCAAGAGAAATGAACTTTGTTCAATTACAAAAAGAAAGCCAGATCAGAGAAGTTTACCTCTCTGAGCTATTTGCTGATATTGATAAAGTTTGGGTAGCCATTGGGGCAATCAACGAAGAGACCGGTCATTCTAATCATGTTGATTTGCTCTATGTCAGCGCGATTGCCAGATATTTACAGTGTAAGAACCTTTTTGAGTTTGGTACTTATATAGGTCGTACCTCCTATCATCTAACTTATGCTTCTGAAAATGCATTAGTATATACTTTAAATTTACCCCCCGAGCAAGACGCTCGAGTGGCGCCTTATTTGGGAACGTACTTCCACAATAGCGATCGAGAACCATTCATCAAACAAATCTTTGGTGACTCTCGAGAGTTTGATACGACTCCTTATCGGCAAAAAATGGATTTAATATTTGTAGATGGTGACCATAGCTATGAACTGGTTAAAAACGATACAACGAAGGCATTTGAAATGCTTGCCCCTGGTGGTGTAATTATCTGGCATGATTATGCGGCAAAGAGTCCCGGCGTGGTTAAGTTCTTCAAAGAATTCACTCAGTCTCAGCCTGTATTTCGTATCAAAAATACTTGTCTCCTATTACATATTGATGGTATTGCTCCGATGACCTTTACTCCCCATGCGATGCGGCCAAGTCTTATGAGTAAAGCTAATTTAGCTAATCAAAATTAGCAATATTTACTGTGTTAAAAAGCCAGACAGGAGCAGAGTAATTGACCTCACTACTGGAGAAAATTAGACGCTGGACTCGCAGCACTCCCAAAGAAATTCTTGAGCAACAGTTAACCACTTCAGCACCTAGACAGCAAAAATCTTCCATTCGTTATCCAGATTGGCCTCAGCTTTTGAAGCATGAATGGTCGCGTTGGCAGGGCGCGGTACAGGCAGCAACCGGCGGCCCGCGTATCTTGATTGCCACCGGCGTGGGAGGACATCTTCCGGTTGTTACCCTGGATAGTTTGCTGGCGGTCGCCTTAACCCTACGCGGGGCCGAGGTTCATTTATTACTTTGCGATCAGACTTTACCGGCCTGTGAGCAGCTTACCTTTCATAAGGTATCAAACCCGGCCGCTTTTGCCGCGCAAGGCATCTCTGAAAAAACCTGCCGTAGCTGCTTTAATGGCGGGAGCGGTGTTTATCGCGCCCTGGGAGTCCCTTTTCATTTATATAGTGAGTTCATCACCCCTGAGATAAAACAATGGGTTACAGAGTTGGCTGCGGCAATCCCATTGGATGAGATTGCCGGGTATCAGCTCGATGGGCTGCGGGTAGGGGAGCATGCCCTGGCCGGAGCTTTACGCTTTTTTGCGCGCGGTACTTTAGAAAACGAGCCACTGGCTGAACCCGTTTTACGTCATTACTTTAAAGCGGCCCTCCTCACTACCTCTGCGGCCCGGCGCTGCCTGCGCCAGTATCACTTTGCCTGCGCCACTTTCCATCATGGCATCTATGTTCCGCAGGGCTTGGTGGGCGAAGTTGCCCGCCAGGAGGGAGTTCGTGTTGCCAACTGGCAGGTGGCCTACCGCAAAAAAAGTTTTATTTTTAGCCATCACGACACCTATCATCACACCATGCTAACTGAACCGGTATCTACCTGGGAAAATATAAGCTGGACTCCACACCTGGAAACCGAGACAATGGATTATCTCAAGAGCCGCTGGCAGGGAACACGCGACTGGATTTGGTTTCATGAAACTCCCCAAGAGGATTTAGAAGCAATTATCCGCGAGGTTGGGGTGGATTTATCCCGCCCATGTATTGGGCTATTGACCAATGTGATGTGGGATGCGCAACTGCACTACCCGGCCAATGCCTTTCCTAATATGAAAGAGTGGATTATCCAAACAATCCAGTATTTTGCCCGCCGCCCTGAATTGCAGTTAGTCATTCGTATTCATCCCGCAGAACTGCGCGGCACAGTAAAATCGCGCCAACTGATGGCCGACGAAATTCGCCAAGTTTTTCCTGAACTGCCGCCGAATATTTTTGTGATCCCCCCTGAGAGCCAAATTAGCACCTATGTGATGATGGCTCAGTGTAATGCCGTTATTATTTATGGCACCAAAACCGGGGTTGAATTGACCAGCATGGGTGTGCCCGTGATTGTGGGGGGAGAAGCCTGGATACGCAATAAAGGGCTTACCCTGGATGCTCGCTCGGTTGATGAATATTTCAAAATTCTCGACCAACTGCCCTTCTCGCAGCCGTTAGAGCCGGCAATTATCGAGCGGGGACGCAAGTATGCCTACCATTTTTTCTTTCGACGCATGATTCCAGTCGCAAGTATAGAACCTACAGAGGAAGCTAAGTCGTACAGAATCCAACTTTCCGGCCTGGATGATTTGCTGCCGGGTAAAGACCCTGGCCTGGATACAATCTGCAACGGTATTCTGCACGGCTCTGATTTTGTCTATCCGGCGGAATTGTATCCCCATGGGAGTGTTTGAATTATGCCGGCAGATCACTTTCATAGTTTTGGCAACGCCGTTAATAAGCTTGTCGTAACCCCCGGCCCCCATCGAGTGCGGCGTTGGCTGGCCCTGGCCGGGCGGCGCATCCGGGAGTATTGGGAACATCTGGCCGCGCTTGATGCGGTGGAACGCTTTCATGAGCAAGCCATCCTGGGCGCTAATTGCCGCATCGGCTCGCGCGCCTGGTGCGTCAATCGCGGGGCGCGAGATAACATTCAACTGGGCAACTATGTGGTTTGCCGGGGCTTGTTACGTTGCGAAAATTTTAGTCCCGGCAAAATTGTTATTGGTGATTATGTATATATTGGTGATGATTGCCTGCTAAGCTGCGCCGAACGGATTGAAATTGGCACACTGACCTTGCTGGCGCACGGAGTGCAGATTTTTGACAACGACTCGCATCCCATTGATCCCTATCTACGGGGACAGGATTTTTTAACCATTCTGGGCCAGCACAAAGGCCCCCGAAATAAAATTGCCAGCAAACCGGTTAAAATAGGCGAGCGGGCCTGGATTGGTCTGTATGCCATCATTACCAAAGGGGTGCAAATTGGCGATGGCAGTATTGTCGCCGCGGGCAGCGTCGTCACCTCAGATGTTCCCCCCTTGACCCTTGTCGCCGGCAATCCGGCTCGAGTTGTTAAAGAATTGTCTGATTTCTCACCGACCATAACCGATAAACTTTTGGAGAAAAGTAAATGAATTGGCTTAAACTAAAACAAAAACAAGATCAAAATAGTAATGCCGGCACTCCGCCAAAAGAAGAACAGGCCGCTTTGTCAGCCGCCACGATAGTTTATGGTTCTTTGCCGGCCATTAAATTGCGCTCACCCTTACCCAAGGAAGTACCTTTTGTTGCTCAAGCCACTTTTGAGGCCCCAGAAATGGGGTATTGGTATCATCCTGTACTGCTGGGTACCAGTACTGTGGAAACTCTGGCTACCAGCCCTGTCTGCCTGCGTCAAGCTATTCAAATTATCGAAAAACTGGAAAAGGATGATTATGTGCAATATCTGTTGGCTTACTATCAGGCCGGCCTGGAACGTTTTGGCGAAGCCTGGCGTTATGCCGACATTGTTACCGTACTTTTGGCCGCCGCTCGCTTGATTCGGCCCACCAGTTATCTGGAAATCGGCGTGCGGCGAGGGCGTAGTATGGCTATGGTGGCCTCCACCTGCCCGGAGTGCGAGATTGTGGGCTTTGATATTTGGCGCGAAAATTACGCCAGTATGGCCAATCCCGGCCCTGAATTTGTCCAAAGTGAAATCAAAAAAGTGGGCTATCGCGGGCGTTTAGAGTTGATTAGTGGCAATAGCCACGAAACAGTACCCCGTTATTTTAAGGAGCATCCTGATGCTTTCTTTGATCTGATCACCGTTGATGGCGACCACTCCGCCAAAGGGGCAGAACAAGATCTGCGGGATGTTATGCCCAGAGTAAAAATTGGAGGAATGTTGGTTTTTGATGATATTAGCCATCCAACCCAGCCTCATTTACTAGAAGTCTGGCAGCGGGTGGTGGGAGCTAATCGTCAATGGATCACCTGGGAATTTTGTGAGTTAGGCTACGGGGTAGGCATAGCGATTCGTAAAGAGGTTTGATGGGCCTCATCCTGCTTAAATCGAGTATCCCATGCGTGTCTTAGTTACAGGTGTAGCGGGATTTCTGGGGCGCTACATTGCCCGAAGTTTTGCCGAGCAAGGCTATGAAGTGGTGGGGATTGACTCCTCGTCGCCCGAAAACGCTCCTCTGGCTAATTTATCGAGCTATTACCCTTTAAGACTTCCTGATTCTTATCTGGGGGAGATCCTTAAACAACATCAGATTCAGCTATGTATTCACAGCGCCGGGCGAGCATCGGTTAATTTTTCTGTGGATAACCCGGCGTCAGATTTTTCTGCGGGACCCTTGCTTACCTTTGACATATTGAATACCTTGAGAGTGAGCGCCCCTGAATGTCGCTTTATTTTTCTCTCAAGCGCGGCTATTTATGGCAATCCGACTACTCGGCCCATTCGCGAAGATCACCCTATTGCCCCTCTTTCCCCCTATGGTTTTCATAAGTTACAAAGCGAGCTGATCTGCCAGGAGTTTAACAAGGTTTATGGGATGCGCACCGCCAGCCTGCGCATTTTCTCTGCTTATGGGCCGGGTCTGCGGCGACAGGTGATTTGGGATATCTGTCAAAAAGCGCTCACCAAACATGTAGTTACATTACAAGGTACCGGTCAAGAAAGTCGTGATTTTATCCATGCCACAGACATTGCTAAAGCTGTAACTGTGGTAGCTAAATTTACCCCTATGGAAGGTGAGGTATATAATGTGGCGAGTGGTCGAGAAACCACTATTGCCGAATTAGCCAATATGATCCTGGCAGCTTTAGGACTAAATCTTACCCCTCAATTCGATGGGGTGGTTCCACCGGGTACGCCGTTAAATTGGCAAGCCAACATTACCAGGTTAGAAGCCTATGGCTTCACCCCCACTATACCCTTGGAAGACGGCCTAAAAACCTTCGTGGAATGGTGTAAAAGAGAGTTATGAAGAAAATCAGTATCGGATTTAATAACCTGGTTAACCCAGAATGGACGGCGGGGGGCAACTATTTAAAGAACCTTTTTATCGCTTTAAGGTCTTTGCCTGACTCTGAACAGCCTGAAATTGTTTTGCTAAACCAAAAATCCTCCAAAAGCTACGATATGCTGGCCCCCTACGTTGATCGAGTCCTCGACCCCAAATTGGTCAGAGCGGCCGGATTTTTACACAAAAAGTTCGATCTGATTCGAAAAAGTTTGGGGGTTCAAAAAAAAGCAGAGCACCCTTATTCTCTATTTTTGCGCCAGAATCGGGTTGACTGCCTGTTTTTAAAAGGTATTATTGGCCCTGGATTTAATGTACCGGTTATATCATGGATTGCAGATTTTCAGTGTCTACATCTGCCCGAGATGTTCTCACCGGACGAAATCAAGCAACGTTGTAGCATTTACAGCCGGGTGACTGATTATGCCGATAGTGTTGTTTTAAGCAGTAAAAGCGCCTGGCAGGACCTTGAGCGTTTCGACCCAACCTCTATGGAGAAAGCAAGGATACTTTCTTTTGTCGCTCATGTACCCAAAGATATTTATGATACTGACCCAACTTGGGTGTGTGAGTATTATCATCTTCCCCGGCGTTTCTTTTATTTACCTAACCAATTCTTCAAACATAAGAACCATCTGGCCGTACTTGAAGCCTTGACGCTTGTTAAGTCCCAATATCCTGAAATTACTGTGGTCTGTACAGGTCTCACGGCAGATTTCCGTAATCCGCTTTTCTTTGAACAATTTCAGGAAATGGTTGCTGAAAGAGGCCTGACAAATCAATTTATCCATTTAGGGGTGGTGCCGCAGGAACATGTCTACCAGCTTATGCGCCAGGCCCAGGCGGTTTTGCAACCCTCGCTCTTTGAAGGCTGGAGTACCAGTATTGAAGAAGCCAAATCGCTGGGTAAAGGGATGATTGTCTCAAGTCTACCCGTACATTGTGAACAGAATCCACCTGGCTCAATCTTTTTTAACCCTGATAAATCTGAGGAACTGGCCGCCTGCCTGGTTAAGTTCTTTCAAGAAAAGGCCCCTGGCCCAGATTATGAGCTGGAAGCGCAAGCGCAAAGGGAACTATTACCCCGCACCCAAAAATTTGGGCAGATTTTTATGGATATTGTTAAATCCGCTCATTCAAATGGCTCCCAGCGGGGTCTTTTTCGACGGCTTTATTAAGGATACCGCGAAATCGAATGGCCCAAAGATAGATAAGAAAATGCGGGGCTAGCCAGGGTATAAGTATGTCATTACAAGCTGATCCGATCATAATTTATACAATGGGTAAGGTTGGCTCAATCTCCATATATGAAGCTTTAACAGCCCTAAAACTTGATCGGCCTATTTATCACACCCACAATCTGACCGAAGATGATATTGCCAAACTACAAGAAGCAGTTAACAACGGGTTAGATGTAGCTCGGCTTTCACAAAAGATAGAAGAAATCAAACAGCTTCGCCAATTGGTGTATGCCAGAGACGGCCAACGATGTAAGGTTATAACTCTGGTGAGAGATCCAATTGGCTGGGCTATATCCGCTCTTTTTCAAAGTATTGAGAGAAAATTTCCAGATTTAAACTTTGAAGACGATCTTTCTATAAACCTGGGAAAGGTGCAACAGATTTTTGAAAATAGGCAAGAAGACCTCTATACATTAGCATCAACCTGGTTTGATACAAAAATCAAAAATGTGTTTGGCATTGATGTCTTTTCTACCGACGATTTTCCCAAAGCAAAAGGCTATAACATTTACCAGGGAGAACACGCAGATCTATTATTAATTAGACTCGAGAGCCTTAATAGCTGTTACTATAATGCCCTTAAAGAATTCTTAAACATTGACATGCCTGATTTGCCGTATAGGAACACGGCCAGTGATAAAACCTACCAATCGCTCTACCACACATTTTTAAAATCTGTAAATTTATCTCCAGGTTTTGTTGAGAGGATGTGCGCAATCCAGTATGTCCAATATTTTTATAGTCAAGAAGAAATTGAGTGGTTCAAGTTAAAATGAAAATTCGTGAAGAAATCGAGCACATCAGAGCCGAGATAGAGCAATTATATAAATTCAAAATAGAGTATTGGAAAGTCCAGGCGGAACATTGGAAAACAGAAGCCCAAGCTGCTAAAGCCAGGGCGGAACATTGGAAAACAGAAGCCCAAGCTGCTAAAGCCAGGGCGGAACATTGGAAAACAGAAGCTAAACTTGGTACTATTAGCCGGATTAAGCGACAAATTCGGCGGCGTATCGCTAATGTTTTGGGGCTAAATACATATGTCTCAACTGAGCAAAATTCCCGAGATTAACAAAAAATAACATGGTAAAACAAAAGCCCCGCGTTTGTTTTGGGCTAACGCTTTATAACAACGCCAAATACCTGCCCGAAGCCCTTGAGTCTTTACTGAATCAAACTTATAGTGATTTCTTACTTATTGCAGTAGATGACTGTTCCAGTGACGGAACTGAAGAAATCATGCGGCAGTATGCTGCCAGGGATAAGCGAATTCGTTACTTTCGAAACGAAACCAGAACGGGGATGATTGCCACCTGGCGGACAGCTTTTTACAAGGCTTATGAATTTCGCCCTGATTATTTTGCCTGGGCCAGCGATCATGACCGCTGGCATGCCGATTGGCTCAAGTACCATGTTCATACGCTGAACAAATATACCGAAGTGGTATTAGCTTATCCCCAAACCGTTCCCATTTCAGCGGATGGTACCCGTTTACCCCTGGAACAGCCCGAACCTACCGATACCTACGGTTTATCGAAGTTGGATCACCTGTATCAAGTTTGCCGGCACGCACGGGGGTTTGGGAATATGATTTATGGGTTATTCAGAGTTGAACCACTGCTGAAGGCGGGTGTCTTCCGCTATCTTACCTTGCCTGACAGATTGGCCATTATAGAGATAAGTGCTTATGGCCCTATAAAACATATCTCCCAAGAGTTATGGTATCGGCGTTATTTTGATGTTCCCAGTTATATAGATACGCTGGACGCTCAGGGAGGACGATTGTTTGGGCCGTCTCCTGTGCCTTTCCACGCCCAGTTTCCGTTTATTGCCCATACCGTGAGTCTGGCGCTTTCGCTGAGTCTGTGGCCGCCGGATAAAGACTATTCGAACTTCTCAACCGGGCTGCTCATGGCCCTGCTCTACTGGGAAGCTCACAAAGAAAAGTATATCCAGAAAGAACTGGACCGGCTGCGGGAAATACTGGCAGAAAAACCAGGCCAGGCTGTAAATTGGTCTCAATCACCCCAGAATGTACAGCGTGAGGCCATTTATACCGCCACTCGTGAAATTGGCGTTGTCACTCAATCACTTTTGGAGCAGCACAATATTGCCCTGGGTCACTTTTCTGAGGTTCATAATATCTTGACTCTGGCGACAATGCTGTTTCATTATTCAAATGCCTTGGGACTTGACAACATCACCAGGCAAGCCAGGGTTAAACAGAAATGGCCATCGCCGACTAACTCCAGTCTTTTGGTTCGCGCCCGACGCAGATTACGGTTGGCTTTTTCCAAACTTATATCTCATTACAGCTAATGGATATACCCAGTAGATCCAAATTTCTGGACGGCATCCCTATGCCGCAAAGGCATGGGATGCCTTTGCTACGGTCAAAATTTGGATCCACTGATACTCTTAATTTTCCATTGGCCATGCAAAAACCTGCCAGCCTCAAAAACTTTAAAAGCAAGGTGATTTATGAAACGAGAATTAATCATTGAAAATAAAGTAGTTGACGACAACAGCGATTGCTATGTCATCGCTGAAATTGGTCACAACCACCAGGGCGATCTCGAAAAAGCTAAAGAGATGTTTCGAGTGGCCAAGGAGTGCGGGGCGGATGCCGTCAAACTCCAAAAACGAGACAATCGCAGCCTGTATACCAAGGCCGGTTATAACCGGCCTTATGATAACCGCAACAGTTTCGGCGCCACTTATGGCGAACACCGCGAAGCGCTGGAATTTGGCCGCGACGAATATGTGGAACTGAGACGTTATGCTCAAGAGTTGGACATTACCATGTTTGCCACCGCCTGGGATTTTGCCAGCGCCGACTTCCTGGCCGAACTGGAAATGCCGGTCTTCAAAATTGCCTCCGGCGACTTAAAGAGCATCCCCTTGCTCACCTATATCGCCCAATTTCAAAAGCCCATCATCCTCAGCACCGGCGGCGGCTCCATGGAGGATGTACTGCGCGCTTATGAGGCGATTATGCCCATCAATCCGCAATTAGCCATTTTACAATGCACAGCAGGCTATCCTTGCGAATTTGAGGAACTCAACCTGCGGGTTATTACGACTTTTCGTGAACGTTTCCCGCAGAATGTCATCGGCTTTTCATCCCATGATAACGGCATTGCCATGGCCGTAGCCGCTTACGTATTGGGCGCGCGTATTGTCGAAAAGCACTTTACCCTCAATCATACCTGGAAAGGGACAGATCACCCCTTTTCTCTGGAACCTATTGGTTTACGTAAAATGGTGCGCGATCTGAGGCGAACCCGAGTTGCTTTTGGCGATGGTATTAAACGAACTTATACCAGCGAACGCGACCCGATTCTCAAAATGGGCAAAAAATTGGTAGCAGCCCGCGCTTTGCCGGCTGGACATGCCTTGCGCCGGGAAGATATCGCCCTCAAATCACCCGGCGATGGCCTGCCGCCCTACGAGTTGAGCAAAATCGTGGGCCGGACTCTCATTCGAGACCTGGACGAAGACGATAATATCACCTTTGAGGTTCTTAATGGCGCTTACACCGGCTGAGACAATCCCGGCCGGTCTGGCTGAGGCCATACGAAACATTCGCCTGGTAGCCTTCGACTTTGACGGCGTTTTTACTGATAACGCTGTTTGGGTAGCCGAAGATGGGCAGGAATGGGTGCGCTGCTGGCGCGGCGATGGTCTTGGCCTGCGTAAATTGGAGCAGGCCGGCATCAATACCGTCATCATTTCTACCGAAACCAACCCGGTAGTTTCAGCCCGCAGCCGCAAGCTGCAAATTCGCTGCATCCAGGGCTGCGCCGATAAACGGGCTGCTTTAGAAAGCTTAATGCTGGAATTGGCGCTTTCCCCGGCGCAAGTCGCCTTTGTCGGCAACGACATCAACGATTTGCCCTGCCTGACCTGGGTAGGGCTGCCTATTGTTGTTCAGGATGCTCACCCCAGCGTCCTGCCCTACGCTCGCTACCGCACCCAAACGCCGGGCGGCTATGGGGCGGTGCGAGAAATCTGCGACCTTTTTGAACAGGTGCTTGAGACAAGTTAAGCTATGACTCAAAATTTATTCGATGTTACCGATAAAATCGTCGTTATCACCGGCGGCCTGGGGCAACTGGGCCGCCAATTCAGCCTGGCCCTGGCCGAGCGCGGGGCCAGGGTGGCCATTATTGACTCCAGGGTCAACGACCAACTTGTGGCCGAGCGCCTGGGCGAATGGGCTAATAAGGAACGTATGTTGTGTCTCGAAGCGGATATTACGGATAAGGCCTCGCTAGAAACAGCCCTCCGGCAAATCAATGCCGCCTGGGGCGTCCCTCATGCCCTCATTAACAACGCCGCCCTGGACTCCCCCCCTAACGCGCCGGCGGAAGAAAACGGCCCCTTTGAAAGCTACCCCGAAAGTTCCTGGGACAAGGTTATGCAGGTCAACGCCAAGGGGACTTTTTTGTGCTGCCAGGTGTTTGGCGGCCAAATGGCCGAGGCCAAACGCGGCTCGATTATCAATATTTGCTCCATTTATGGCCTGGTTTCGCCCGACCAGCGCATCTATGAATATCGCCGGGCGGCCGGCGCACCTTTTTTCAAGCCGGTAGCTTACTCCGCCTCCAAGTCAGCCCTGCTCAACCTGACCCGTTACCTGGCCACTTATTGGGCCGGCCAAAATGTAAGGGTCAACACCGTTACCTTTGCCGGCGTCTTCAACCACCAAGATGAAACTTTCCTGGCGGGCTACTGCGCCAAAGTCCCCCTCGGTCGCATGGCCCGTGAGGATGAGTATAACGGCGCTATTATTTTCTTGATTTCTGAGGCTTCATCTTATATGACCGGCTCCAACCTGGTGATTGATGGCGGCTGGACGGCCTGGTGAGTGATAACTTCCTGGACTTTTGGCAGTCTTAAAGAGAGAGATTTTTGGTATTTGCATCGTCACTGTTCTTATTTTTATGCTTACCGCTCACACTGATAGGATACTTTTCCCTTAGATCAACAAGTCTGCGGAATTTGTTTTTATTAGTGATGAGATTGACTTCTATTTTATAAGGCAGTTCCAAGATTTAAATTAACCAAAACGTGTTGCGTCTCGCGTGTTCCGTCTGCTTTACGTCACGCAACACGCAACACGCAACACCAATATTGAGCATTTATTTTCTTGGAGTTGCCTAAGACTCCACAAGAGCCTACATTTAATGAAGAAAACAGCATGTCGGGGCAATTACACAGCGGGGATAATAGATGGAGAGGACGCCCCGATGCAAGTCAGGATTGACCCCGGTTCAGTTTCCGGGGAATATTTGTTAAAATCGCTGGAAGTTCGAGCGGTGAGGAAGTAACGAACACAACAATGTTCAAACGCCGTGTAACCCTATTTACAATTAATGTGATATTCTTCTTTGTTTTTGCTGAACTTTTCTCCCTCGTTATTTATTTTTTTCAAAATGGGGAAGTATTTTACCTCCACCGAAAATCATATAAGTTAATTCCAGAAACAAACAACCAAGCATTAACTTTTAATGGACTCCATCCCTATTTCGGCCCCACCCATAGACCAGGTGCTCCATTTATCATCAATGAAGATTTACGGGATAAACTGGTCGGAAACAATATTGAGCGATTGAGTTCAGTGAAATTTCCAGAGGTGGCAACAAACAACTTTGGTTTTTTTTCGCCTTACGACTATCCTTATATCAAGAAGAGTGATAATCAGTTTATAATAGCCATTTTTGGCGGATCTGTCGGGGTTTGGTTTTGTCAGCTAGGCACAAATCGTTTAACAGAAAACTTGAAGCAAAATAATTTCTTTAAAGACAAAGAATTTATTATATTATGCTTTAGTCATGAGGGCTACAAACAACCCCAACAATTACTTATTTTGTCTTATTTTCTCTCAATAGGACAACAATTTGACTTGGTAATTAACATTGATGGCTATAATGAAATAGCCCTATCTAGTCTTAACAACGAACGTGGGCTAGATATTTCGATGCCCAGCTTCCAACATGTTGATCCTTTAATAAACTTGACTGACCAGTCTACTCTGACCCCCGAAAAACTCAATTCTCTGGCTAAGATTAATAATTATAAAACACAATTAAACACTTTAGCTCAGATAATTAACAATAACCCACTTGCTTCGTTAAATTTTGTATTAGAGCAATCCTATAAAATAATTTCAAATAACTATCAAGTAGAATTAGTCAATTTTGATACACTACGGTCCAACCCATCGAAGAGTTCTCTTATCTATGTTACCCCCAAAGTAAAGGATCGGGGAAGAGAGATTCTGTTTGAAGATATAGCAAAAACTTGGGTTAGTTCAACGATTCTAATGAATGAACTGTTGGCGGCACAAAATATAGCCTACTTTCACTTTCTTCAACCAAATCAATATTATACAATCAGAGTATTTGGCGATTATGAGTCTAATATAGCACTTAGTAATGAATCACCACATAAGGATAATATTAAAAAGGGTTATCCTTTCCTTATAAAAGCATCAATCGCTTTGAAGAACAAGGTGAATTTCTTTGATGGGACAGATATCTTTGATGATGAATCATCCCCAGTGTACATGGATAGTTGTTGTCACTATACCTTATTAGGGAATGAAATTTTGGCAGATTTTATGGCTAATTCAATCTTAAATTCTAAAGGCATATGGCAAAATGTTACCAATTGAACAAAAACTTTTTCCAGTAGAGATTCCCAATTGGATTAGCGGTGAAGAGCGTCTGGCCCAATCTGGTGACATGTTTGACAAACTAAATCCGGCCAACGGTCAACACTTGAGCCGGGTCGCCCGCTCCCACGCCGAAGATGTCGAGCAAGCCGTGACCGCCGCCAGGCAAGCCCAACCGGCCTGGGCTGACACTCCGGCGGTGCAGCGCGGCATGCTGCTGCACAAACTTGTGGTCGGGTTGCAAGCACGGCAAGAGGAGATTGCCCACATTGTGGCTCTGGAAACCGGCAAATCCTACAAAGATGCCTACGGCGAAACAGGGGGGGCGATTGCCCTGGGCCTCTTTTACGCCAGCGAGGGCCAGCGGCTGTATGGCCGAACCACCACCAGCGGCACGGCCAACAAGTATGCCATGACCGTGCGCCAGCCCATCGGGGTGGCCGGCTTGATTATTGCCGCCAACACCCCTATCGCCAACGTGGCCTGGAAGATTTTCCCGGCTATGATTTGCGGCAATACAGCCATTTTGAAAGCAGCCGAAGACACACCAGCCACAGCCTGGATTGTCGGACAAATTGCCCAGGAAGTGGGCCTGCCGCCCGGTGTACTGAATATCATCCAGGGCTACGGTGAAGAAGCCGGCGCGCCTCTGGTTGAGCACCCTGATGTTGGTGTTATCAGCTTCACCGGCTCCACCGAAGTGGGCCGGCTTATCCAGCGCGCCGCCGGGGCGCGCCTGGCCCGAGTTTCGCTAGAACTGGGCGGCAAAAATCCGCTGGTAGTTTGTGATGACGCCGACCTGGATAATGCAGCCAAATGGGTGCTGCTCTCCGCTTTTAGCAATGCCGGGCAGCGCTGCGCCTCGGGCAGCCGCATTATTATTTTTGACTCTATCTATGAGAAGTTTCGGGAGATGTTGGTCGAGCGCACCCAAATGCTCAAGCTTGGCCCCACCGACGACGATGACCTGGGGCCGGTCATCAATGAAGGGCAGCTCAACAATATGCTGGCTTCGGTAGAACAGGCTCAGCAGCAAGGGGCCACTGTTCTGGTGGGGGGGACTCGCCTGACCGATCCTGAGCATCGCGCCGGGTTTTACATGGCCCCCACCCTGATTGAAAACGTTGACCCCCAGGCCGAAATTTCGGCGTGTGAGCTGTTTGGGCCAATTGCCATTTTGTATCGGGTCAAGGATTTTGACGAGGCGCTGCGGCTGGCCAATGACTCACCCTATGGCTTGACTGCTTGCATCCACACCCGCAGTATCCACCGGGCCGTGCGTTTTTGCGATAAAGTACAGGCCGGCGTGGCTGTGGTCAACGCCGGTACGTATGGCAGCGAGCCGCACATGCCCTTTGGCGGTCTCAAACAATCCGGCAACGGCTCACGTGAGCCGGGAACCGAGGCCCTGGATATCTACTCAGAGTTAAAAGATATCTACATCAATATTGATCCCAGCCAACTATAATGAGTTCAACCATGCCAACGCCCAGCATCATCGGCCTGATCCCGGCGCGGGCCGGGTCAAAACGACTCCCCGACAAGAATATTCGTCCGTTAGCCGGGCATCCGGTCATTGCCTACTCCATCGCCGCTGCTCTACAAAGTGGCATCTTTGCCGCGGTGATGGTCTCAACCGACTCTGAACAGTATGGCGCTATCGCTCGTTACTATGGTGCAGAAGTGCCTTTTTTGCGCCCCCCACAGATTGCCGGCGATCTTTCGCCCGATATTGAATGGATCGAATACACCCTCAACCGATTGCACGACGAGGGTCGCGATTATGACTGTTTCAGTATTCTCCGGCCAACCAGCCCGTTCCGACAGGCTGAAACAATCCGGCGAGCCTGGCAAGCGTTCCTGGCCGAAGAGGGGGTTGACTCGCTGCGTGCCGTAGAGAAATGCAAGCAGCATCCCGGCAAAATGTGGGTGGTGCGCGGCCACAGGATGATGCCTTTACTCCCCTTGAGTCCGCCGGAGCAGCCCTGGCACAGCAGCCAGTATCAATCGCTGCCGGAGGTTTACGTGCAGAACGCCAGCCTGGAAATGGCCTGGAGCCGGGTGATTTTTGAGGGGCGGACCATTGCCGGAAATGTGCTCATGCCTTTCTTCACGCAAGGGTACGAGGGGTTTGATGTCAACCAACCCTACGATTGGCGCTTGGCAGAAGAACTGGTTACCAGCGGCCAGGCGACCCTGCCTCCTGTACCACAGACTCCTTATCCAGAAATAACTTTTAACAAAGAAATTTAAAGAGAGTTTACACATCTATGGTTAATATTACCCTAATTCCCCGGTCAGAGTTTCAGCGTATCCACGCTGCCCCTATTGATTTGTATGCCAAACTGGCCCTCATCGCCGATATGTGCCGGGCCAATACCCTGGCTATGGTCAAGCGGGCCGGTTCCGGCCACCTCGGCTCAAGCTTTAGCGCCATGGATATTGTCACCTGGCTCTATTATCAGCAGATGAATACTGCCCAACTCGGCATTTCGCACCCCGACCGGGATATTTACTTCTCCTCCAAAGGCCACGACGTTCCCGGCCTGTATTCAGTGTTATATTCCCTGGGTATTGTACCCGAAGAAAAATTGCTCAAACTGCGCCGCTTTGGCGGCCTGGATGGGCACCCTGATGTAGGCATCTCTGGCATCGAGGCCAACTCTGGTTCGCTGGGCATGGGCATCTCCAAAGGTCGGGGGATGGCCTGGGCCAAGCGGTTGTTGGGTCGTTCGGGTGATGTTTTTGTCATGACCGGAGATGGAGAACTGCAAGAAGGACAAAACTACGAAGCTTTACAAACGGCAGTTCATCAGCAGGTTGGCAATTTAACCATCATCATTGACAACAACAAAGTACAGTCGGATAAACAAGTCTGTGAAATTGTTGACCTGGGTGACCTCAAACAAAAGTTGCAAACCTTTGGCTGGCATGTGGCCCGCTGCGACGGCCATGATTTTGAAGCGTTGCAGGCGGTCTTCGAGGAGTTTAAGACCATCACTGATAAACCAAAAGCCCTCATTGCCGATACCCTCAAAGGGCGAGGCGTCTCTTTTATGGAGCATCCGGCAGCCTTAAAAACCAGTGGCGGCTTGTATCCCTGGCATGCCGGCGCGCCCGATGATGCTTCGTTTACGGCAGCTTACGGCGAATTGATCGAGCGGGTCAACAGCCGGTTGGCCGATTTGAAGCTTGAGGGCCTGACCCTGCAAGCCGTCCCCCCTGAAGAAAAGTCAACCGTTCAGACCCTCGGCGCGCTAAACTTACTGGGTGAGCCGGTCAGTGAGGCGGCACGTGATAAACTTGCCGCCGGAGTGTCCGATGAATATGTAGCCGAAGCATTTGGTCAGGCCCTGGTAGAACTGGCTGCTCAGCGCCCCGACCTGGTGGTGCTGGATGGAGATTTGGCCGCCGATTGTCGCATTCGTAAATTTGAATTGACCTACCCCGACCGTTTTATCGAGAACGGTATTGCCGAACAGGACATGGTTTCGATGGCCGGCGGTCTGGCCCGGCAGGGATTACTGCCGGTGGTCAACTCGTTTGCCAGTTTTTTGGCCGCTCGGGCCAACGAGCAAATTTACAACAATGCCAGTGAAAAAAGCAAAATCATTTATGCCTGCCACTATGCCGGGCTTATTCCGGCCGGGCCGGGCAAATCGCACCAGAGTATCCGTGACATCTCCCTGTTTGGAGCGCTGCCTAATTGTGTGATTATCCAGCCCGGTACCGCGTCCGAAACTAAAATGGCGGTGGAGTACTGTGTCAACCAGGCTGAGGAAAATTGTGTGCTGCGCTTGGTCATTGGTCCTTCACCGCGCAAGATTACTTTGCCGGAAAATTACAACTTCACCCTGGGGCAGGGTGTGGCCCTGACTGAAGGACAGGACGCATTGCTGTTTGCCTATGGCCCGGTGATGCTGCACGAGGCGCTGCTGGCCAGCGAATTACTGGCCGAGCGAAATTTTGGCCTCAAAGTAGTTAACATGCCCTGGCTGAATCGGGGGGATGCGGCCTGGTTAGCGCAAGTGGTCAGCCCATACCCTACTGTTTATGTGCTTGAAGACCATGCTCCAGTCGGCGGCCTGGGCGACTTTTTATTGAATGTTTTGATGGCAGCCGATTTACTCAATGGACGAAAACTGCATAAATTTGCGGTGGAAGGTTATCCGGCCTGCGGCACGCCGGCTCAGGCCCTTAAATTCCACCATCTGGATGGCCTCTCGCTGGGCGAACAAATTTTACAGCGCAGCCGGGGAAATGCCTAAACCATGCTCAAACGGGATGTCAAACAGGCCCTTAAACGCACGGTCAGGCGGGTACGGCGAAAATTGCCCCAGGCAATCAAACCAGATTGGACCGACTTACTCAAGTCTGACCAGGCGACCTGGCAGAAATATAGGGAGAACGCCCAAAATGGCCCTCTGGTTTTAATTGCCACCAGTACCGGCGGCCACCGTGCGGTGAGTCCCATTGAAAGCCTGCTAGCCATTGCCCTGACTCTCCGGGGAGCCAATGTTCACATCCTGTTATGTGATCGGTTTTTACCAGCTTGCTCTCAAGCGGTTAATATTGAATTTTGGAGCCAGGCCGAGTTTGTTAATCACGGGCCAAAATCGTTGTGTGACGACTGCTTTTACGCCGGCTTGGCGGTGTTTGAGCCGCTGGAATTGCCCATCCATACTTATAACGAATGGGTAACCCCTGAGGAACAATTATCTGCCCTAAATTTGTCTTGCTCCGTGCCCCAAACAGAAATCCAAAATTTCCGCCTGGACGGTCTGAAAGTTGGCGAACACGCCTTGGCGGGAGCATTAAAATTTTTTGCCAAAGGTAGCCTGGACGACGAGCCTTTTGCTGAAGCTGTTTTGCGACGATATTTGCAGGCCTCGCTTCTGACTGTTTATGCTATGCAGAACTTGCTGCAAACATATCCTTTCGCTTCATCGTGTTTTAATCACGGTATCTATGTTCCGCAGGGGTTAATCGGCGAGGTGTTACGCCAGCACAACGTAGCCGTGACCACCTGGAATCCGGCCTATCGCAAACAATGTTTTATTTTCAGTCATGGCGATACTTATCATCACACCTTGATGTCTGAACCAACATCCGCTTGGGAAAACATTCCCTGGAATGCTGCTCTGGAAACCAAGCTCATGGATTATCTAAAGAGTCGTTGGTATGGCACACAGGATTGGATTTGGTTTCATGAGAAACCCAGAGATGACTTGGCCGCCATTGCCCAAGAGATGGGCCTTGATTTGTCCAGGCCCACCATCGGCCTACTGACCAATGTTATCTGGGATGCTCAACTGCATTACCCGGCTAACGCCTTTCCCAGTATGCTGGAGTGGATCATTCAAACCGTTCAATACTTCATCAACCGGCCAGAGTTACAACTGGTCATTCGGGTGCATCCGGCTGAGATTCGCGGCTGGCTGCCGTCGCGCCAACTTGTCGCCGATGAAATCCGTAAAGCCTTTCCAGAGCTGCCCGCCAACATTATCGTTATCCCCCCGGAAAGTCAGATTAGCACCTATGCCGTGATGACGCAGTGTGATAGCGTCATCATTTATGGCACCAAAACCGGGGTCGAGCTGTCAAGCCTGGGTATCCCCATCATTGTGGCCGGCGAAGCCTGGATTCGCAACAAAGGCATCACTCATGATGCCCAAACCGCCGCTGAGTATTTTTCCATACTTGATCGGCTTCCCTTGCAAAAATCGTTAGATGAAGCGACAACACGCCGGGCACGCCTGTATGCTTATCACTTTTTCTTTCGCCGCATGATTCCTCTGTCGGTCATGAAGCCGGTAACAGGCTGGCCACCCTATGAGGTTCAGCTTACCCAATTGGACGAACTTCTCCCAGGTCGTGATCCTGGCCTTGATGTTATCTGTGATGGCATTTTGCAGGGTAGTGATTTCATCTATAAAGATGAGGAACTATATCGAGTAACAGACGAGTGAGCATCAGCAAAATTCTCTGCACAACCACCAGTTATCCACCCGCCGTGGGTGGAGCGCAGTTGCATACCCATGAGATACTTAAGCGCTTAACAGATCGCCACTCTATTCAGGTTATCACTCATTGGGACGAAAATAGGACTGATTGGCTGCTGGGTACCACCCTGAAGGCTCCGGTAGAACCAAAATCTTATATCATTGAGGGAATTCCGGTTGAACTAATTACTTTAACTTCTAATGAACGTCGCCGATTGTTTCCCTATGTATTGGGTTACTACGCCTTCAAACCTTTGGCTATTCGCCATATTGCCCAGGCATTTGCAGTCAAAATGGAACGGTTTGCCCAAAACTGCGATTTGATTCATAACGCCCGTATTGGTCGCGAGCCACTCAGCTTTGCTTCTCTACAAGTCGCTCGGCAACTTGATATTCCCTTTATCTTTGTGCCCTATCACCACCCCCGCTGGGTAGGCTGGAACTACTGGGAATATCTCAAGTTATACCGCCAAGCGGATGCTCTCATTGCCCTTACCCGCGCCGAAAAAGAAATCTTAATCGAACTGGGGGTAGACGAAAGGCGAATTTTTGTGACCGGTATGGGCCCTATTCTGGCTGACAGCGCCAATCCTGATCGTTTCAGACAGAATTTAAATTTGCCGGCGCAAGTTCCACTTATTTTATTCTTGGGTCAAAAGTATCGTTATAAAGGAATTGAAACGCTGGCGGCAGCGGCTAAACAGGTCTGGACCCACTGGCCGGAAGCGCATTTTCTGTTTATTGGCCCGCGCACATCCTTCTCTAAAAAGTTCTTTGCCCGGCAGCAGGACCAGCGATTGGTTGAAGTAGGAACGGTTGATTTGCAGACCAAAACCGATGCCCTGGCCGCCTGTACTTTATTGTGTTTACCCTCTACCCAGGAAAGTTTTGGCGGTGTATTCACCGAAGCCTGGCTGCTAGGCAAACCGGTAATTGGCGCGGATATCCCGGCTATCCGCGAAGTTATTGACGACGAGGTGAATGGTTACCTGACTCTACCCCAAGCTGAAGCTATTGCCACTAAAATTTGTTTCTTACTAGACAACCCAGCGGTGGCCCAAAAGTTAGGGCAGGCCGGCCGGGCCAAAACATTAGCACATTATACCTGGGAAAAGCTGGCTCAAAAGACAGAAGAAATATATACTAAGGTGCGGCAAGGAGCTTGAGTAAACGAGAGTGAATCTAACCGACAAACGTATTATGGTCACCGGCGGTGACGGTTTTTTGGGACGGTATGTAGTGGCCGAGTTGAAACAACACGAGGTGGGCTACCTCTTTGTGCCCGGCCATCAAGACTATGATTTAACCCAAATCAACGACGTTATTCGGGCGTACGAGGTGGGGCAGCCCAATGTGGTTATTCATTTGGCGGCCAAAGTGGGCGGCATTGGCATCAACCGCGAGAAGCCGGGCGAGTTCTTTTACGACAATTTGATGATGGGCGCTCACCTGATGGAGCAGGCCCGGCAGGCCGGGGTAGAAAAATTTGTTTCGATTGGCACCGTCTGCGCCTATCCCAAATTTACCCCCGTCCCCTTCAGGGAGGACGACCTGTGGAACGGCTACCCCGAAGAAACCAACGCGCCCTATGGCCTGGCTAAAAAGATGCTGCTGGTCCAGGGGCAAGCCTATCGCCAGCAGTATGGCTTTAATGCCATCTACCTGCTGCCGGTTAATTTGTACGGTCCCGGAGATAACTTTGAGCCTCATAGTTCCCACGTTATTCCGGCGCTCATCAAAAAGTGCGTTGACGCCATTAAACGCGGTGATAAACAGCTTGTGGCCTGGGGTACAGGTTCAGCCTCCCGTGAATTTTTGTATGTTGAAGATGCCGCCAGGGGGATTGTTTTAGCCACTGAAAAATACGATCAGCCTGAGCCGGTCAACTTGGGTTCTGGTATAGAAATTACCATCAGAAGTTTACTGGAATTGATTGCTGAGTTAACCGGCTTTCAGGGTGAAATTGTCTGGGATACCTCCAAGCCCGACGGTCAACCCCGCCGTTCGCTCGATATCAGCCGGGCCAAACAAGCCTTTAATTTTCAGGCTCAGACCGATTTCCAAAAGGGCTTGCGGAAAACAATTGATTGGTATTTGGCCCATCAGCACGAGTTAGCCTTTGGGGATTAAAGTTGGGACATTGAGCAGTGGAGAGCGACATTCGCCGGGTCAACATCCTTGGCGTCGGCATTAGCGCGATGACTATGCCGCAGGCTGTAAACCAGGTTGCCCAGTGGATAGACAGCCGGACCTGCCATTATATCTCTGTTTGCACCGTCCATACCGTTATGGAATGTCGGCGGGATGAACACGTGCGCCGCGCCGTCAACGCCGCCGGGCTGGCCACCCCCGATGGCATGCCTCTGGTCTGGTTGAGCCGCTGGTGGGGTCGCTGTCCGGTTACCCGTGTTTACGGCCCTGACTTGATGTTAGCTTTGTGTCATCTCTCGGTTGAGCGGGGCTATAGCCATTACTTTTATGGCGGCGCAGCCGGCATCCCCGAACTCCTGGCCGAAAATTTAGAGCAGCGCTTCCCCGGCTTAAAAGTAGCCGGAGCCTACTCGCCCCCTTTTCGCCCCCTAACCCCGGCCGAAGAGTCTCAAATCATCACCCAGATTAATCAAACCACTCCCGATATCATCTGGGTAGGCTTAGGCACACCCAAGCAAGATTTATGGATGGCCGCCCACCGCCCTCAATTAACCGCGCCGGTGCTGATCGGGGTGGGCGCAGCGTTTGATTTTCACACAGGCCGTATTGCCCAGGCCCCCCGTTGGATGCAGCAAAACGGCCTGGAATGGCTCTTTCGGCTTTGGCAAGAACCCCGCCGCTTGTGGTATCGCTATCTGGTCTACAACCCTCTGTTTATCGCCCTCGTTTTAGCTCAGACGTTGGGGATACGGCGCTTCTCCCTTGAGTAACCACCAAAAATGTTTCTTCTTTTTTTTGGCGTAGATGTTTCGACTTGAGTATAATAGAGGGGTTAGCAGTGATGCAAGGGAAATGAGCTATGTTCAAGCGGGCCGGTTTTAGTTTAGTTCTGCTGCTGGGTGACATCATTACCATAATGCTGTCCCTGGTGGTAGCCACCTGGCTGCGTCCCCTCCTGGAAATTGGGAAACCCCTGTTGGCAACTAATGCCTTGCTGCCCTGGCCGGTTTATGGGCTGGTACTTCTCATTTGGAGTCTCGGCTTTATTTTGCTCGATGTCTACCATCTACAAAAAAACTTGCGCCCCCTTGACGAAATCCAGCGACTTGTCTCCGCCCACGCCGCCACCACCCTGGCCTTTGCCGGCGCCCTCTACTTCTCCTTCCGCGATATTTCCCGCCTCCAGGTGCTCTATTTTGCCCTGATTAGCCTATTTTTTCTGTTAACCTATCGCCTGACCTTTCGTCTCTTTTTGCGCTTCTTCGGCCAAAACCGCTACGGCGCCCGCCGAGTTCTGATTGTCGGCGCAGGCCGGGCCGGGCATCAGGTCGGCCAGATGGTCATTCAAAATAGTTGGACCGGTCTCAAACTGGTTGGCTTTATGGATGATAATCCTCAAGCCGACACCCTCGGCTACCCCCATCTTGGCTCACTCGACCGCTGTATCGAGGTGGTGCAGACGCAGCGGGTCAACGAAATTATCTTCACCCTGCCTCGCTACGCCCACGATAAACTGGCTAACCTGGTCGCAGCCCTCGATACCCTTAAAGTCAATGTCCGAGTGATGCCCAACTTTATGGATTTGGTTTTTCTGCGTTCCGAGGTCGAAAACCTGGGCGGGATGCCCCTGGTGACCCTGCGCGAACCGGCCCTTGATCCCCTCCAGCGGCTCATCAAACGCACCTTTGATTTGCTTGTGGGTGGAGTTGGACTGATCCTGGCTCTGCCGGTGATGGGTCTGATTGCCTTACTCATCAAGTTTGACTCCCCAGGCCCGATTATCTTTAAACAACAACGGGCCGGCGAAAATGGCCGGCCCTTCAATATGTACAAATTTCGGACCATGGTTCACGATGCCGAGGCCCGGCACAGCGAACTTATCCGGCAAACCGATGTCGGCCTGCCTATCCACAAGTTTTATGATGACCCCCGGGTGACTCACTTTGGCCGCTTTTTACGCCGCACCAGCCTGGATGAACTCCCCCAATTGGTTAATGTCCTCAGAGGGGAAATGAGCCTGGTTGGACCCCGCCCCGAACTACCCTGGCTGGTAGACAGGTACAAACCCTGGCAGCGCAAACGGTTTGAAGTGCCTCAAGGTTTGACCGGCTGGTGGCAGGTCAATGGCCGTTCTGATAAACTGATGCACCTCCACACCGAGGAAGATTTGTATTACATCAAGCATTACTCCCTATGGCTCGACATCCAAATCTTGTGCCGCACCCTCAAAGCCGTCATTGACCGCCGCGGCGCGTTTTAGAAATTTTCTAAGAACTACTTTTGGGGAAAATATTCTTGAAAACGAGCGCCGACGGCATCGTTTAAATGATTGGCAAAGCCGTTAAAGCGTTGAATGTAATCTACCGCCGCTGGAGTTAGCTGCGAACCGCCCCCACCGCTGCCCCCGGTTTGGGTGTCAATCAGTTTGACCCCCAAACGCTCCTCGCACTCGTGGATTTTATCCCAGGCCCGGCGATAGGAAACGCCCATGCGTGAAGCCGCCGCCGAAATAGAGCCGGTTTCGCCCACCGCCTCCAGCAGCCTGACCCGCCAGGAACTGAGGGCAACTTTTCCATCTTTCTCAATCCAAAAATTGGCCTTGGGTTGCATCGTTGAGGTTAATAAAAATTCATTCTAAAAGGTTGAAGGGCTGGCAAGTTGGAAAAAGCAACAACCAATCCTCCAGCCCTCCATCAGGTTAGCCAATTTTGTGTACAGTCAACCTTCATCAGGCGCGCCGCGCTTTTTTATCAAATCCTTAATTTTGCCCAACAAATCTCTGACCACAAACGGCTTTACCACGTAGCCGTCAAACAAACCGGCGTAATTTTTCGTTTCTGACTCATCTTCCAAATAGTGGCGGGCCGTCAGCATAATCACGGGGATATGGGCCAGGTCTTGATTATTTTTGATGATTTGCAGCACTTGCCAGCCGTCCATCCCCAACATCATAATATCGAGCAGAATCAAATCAATCGGCTTATCCGCTTTTTTGAGGATGTCCAAACCTTCAATTCCACCCAGGGCCGAAATAACCTCAAACCCTTCCCGCTCTAAAATCAAGCGGCCCAGGGTAATCATCTCCCGGTCGTCGTCTATCATTAGGATTCGGTGTGCCACGTGTCACTCCTTTGGCTGGCGTTACCTAAGTATAACATGACCAAACTGTATTGGCAACGTTTTTTATGTCCCCCTATTGTTTTTTAATGATCTTTCTTTTTCGGTACCACTGTTTGAAATTTGTAGCGCAGGGCCGGCCGGGTGAGGGCAATGACAATGGCCATGGAAATGAGCACCTGGCTTATCATCCGCCAATCCGAGGGCGCGCCCAGGAAAGCAGCCGTATAAAAAGTGTAAGGAATCGCCACCAGATGCAGCACCACATTGGCAAACCTGGCCCACTCCTGAATTGCCAGCAAACCCGCCCCCATCGCCCCATAGACCAGCAGCAGGACCAAATAGGCTACGGTATTCCCGTCGAAATTCCCCACTAAAACGGCGATGATCAGCCCCAACAGGGCAACCGCAATCTCAAACGAGCCGATCAGCCCCACCGCCAGCGGAATGTTCTTGTCGGGCGGCGGCAGAGGTGGGGAACTATTTTTATTCACAGGCATGTCCTTTGAACGTAAGCATGAATAAAGTATAACATAGGCCCCCCACCTGTCAAAGATAACCGAGAATCGAAACCCTTCCCGCTCTCCCTTAAAAAAATTGTGCCAACTTGGAATTAGATGTAAAATTTCAGCCACATAAAGGACCATTGATGATGCCAATCCAAACCTATTTCGACCCACTTCAAACCAAGCCGCGCTCCGAAATCCGGCTGGCCCTGCCCAGCAAAGGCCGCATGGAAGAGGAAACACGCGATTTCCTCAACGCCTGCGGCCTGTCGGTCAATAAAGTTAACCCCCGCCAGTACATTGCCCAAATTGACGACATCCCCAACCTGGAAATCTGGTTTCAACGCTCGGCCGACGTAGTCCGCAAGGTACGCGATGGTGATGTGGATTTAGGCATCGTCGGCTTTGATACGGTGGTCGAATATCGCGGCCCCGGTGACGACGTGGTTATCATCCACGAGGCGCTGGGCTACGGCCACTGCCACCTTTCGGTCGCCGTACCCGAAGATTGGAGCGAGGTTAATTCCGTGGCCGACCTGGCCGCACTGGCCGCCTCGCGCCAGAGCCAGCGCCCGCTGCGCGTGGTCAGCAAGTACGAGCGCCAGACCACCGCCTTTTTGGAGCGGCATGGCATCCAGCCGCACCGCATCCTCCACGCCGACGGCGCCCTCGAAGCGGCCCCGCAGATGGGCTCCGCCGATTTTATTATTGACCTGGTCAGCAGCGGCGTCACTTTGCGCGAAAACCGGCTCAAACAGATCGAAGGCGGCCAACTGCTGCAAAGCCAGATGGTCTTTATCGGCAACCGCGCCGCCCTGACCCGCCGGCCCGAAGTGTTGGCCGTCGCCCGGCAGATGCTGGAGCGGATCGAGGCCCACCTGCGCGCCGTCGAGCACGAAACGATTATTGCCAACGTGCGCGGTTCATCCCCCGAAGAAGTGGCCCACAAAGTTTTCAGCCAGCCCGATTTGGGCGGCTTGCAAGGCCCCACCATCAGCCGGGTCTACCTGCGTGATGCCGGCGACACCGGCTGGTACGCCATCACCATCGTCGTCCGCAAAGACCGGCTGCACCAATCCATCGAGCAGCTTCGCCGCATCGGCGGCAGCGGCGTGCTGGTTCTGCCCATCACCTACATTTTTGAGGAAGAGCCGCATCGGTGGGTGAAGTTGTTGGATGTGTTGGGGGTTGAGAGGTGAAATCTGGCGTGATTCAAATCGGATTGACACTTCTTTATCACAAAAACTGATTGCTATTGAAACCGCTAGCGTGATGCTTTATCAGCGATCTCAGTAAATTCAGCATTTTCAGCGATTCAAAGAAGAGCCACATCGCTGGGTGAAGTTGCTGGTTCATGCAGCGGGTCTGACGCGCAGATCTATTTCGATACGCTTTCGGGAACACACTGGCAAGTATATGAACGGAGATTATAATATTTTCGATATTGTTGCTATGCAGCAAGGTGTCCGAAAAGAAGTTTGGCATGGGTGGAGTTGGACATCTGAAAAGCGAGCCGAATTTGAAAAGCAAAAGTCAATGATTCATATTGCAGTCAGTAGGCAACTTGCAGGGTTTAGAATTTTCGTCGCAGATGTAGGAACTCAGCCGCGTATCCTTGAACGCCTTGAGGCAGTCATAATGGGGAACCTTTATAAACAACCTGCCCCTTTTTGCAACATCCCAGATAAAGGAATGATGCTTGCACCACGATGGAACTCAGAAAATCCAATTATTATTAAGAATAGATGCACAGTTATGCTATATGGCCTTCCATTAACATTTGAAATATAGCAGGATGTCTAATCAGGGTTTATTCAGTGAAATCTAAGCGTCAATCACCGTTGGAAGGGATGGAGTAGGTTGAAAGCGTTCGGAACCTGTTTCGCTAATATGACCCGCCCCGGCATGAATGCCAGGGCTACACAACAGCGCCGGGTCAACCCGGCTTTAGCCCGATTAATCGGGCGCTGCTCTATAGTCCGGCGACTTCATCGCCGGACGAGCGCCGCTGGCAAGATGCCTCAAACAGCATAATGATTTGAAAGGTAAATTAGCATGAGTATTTTAATTTCAGATGATATTCTCTATGTAACTCGCATGACCGAAAGCGAATTACTCCAAGAAATTGCCATTCTACTCTATCAGAAAGAAAAATTAACCCTGGGTCAAGCAAGCAATTTGGCTCGGATGAGTCAATTACAGTTTCAACTCTTGTTAGCCAGCCGTCAAATTCCCATTCATTACGATGTAGCTGAATTTGAAGCCGATTTAAAAACTCTGCACGATTTGGGACGATTATGATCGTCGTCAGCAACACCTCTCCGCTGGTCAACTTGGCTAAAGTTGGACAGTTAGATTTACTGCCGCAACTTTATGGCAAAATAGTTATTCCGCAAGCTGTGTACCACGAAATCGTTGTTGTCGGAGCAGGGCAACCGGGTGATATTGAAGTCAAAACGTCTGACTGGATTGAAACCCAACCAGCTAAAGACCAGGTTCTGGTGACTTCAGTAAGAACTGGAACTGGATAGAGGGGAAGCAGAAGCTATTGCCCTGGCTACAGCCCTAAAAGCCGATTTACTCTTACTGGATGAACGGAAAGGGCGAGTGGTTGCCTCACGCTTAAACCTTAAATTCATTGGCCTTTTGGGTCTTCTGATAGAAGCAAAACATAATGGTTTGCTCGTTGAAGTAAAACCTATTATGGATAACTTGATAAGTAAAGCCGGTTTTTGGATTAGCCAGCAGCTATACGAGCGTGTGTTGCAAGTAGTTAGAGAATAGCACACATTATGGTTTACGCAGATAAGCCGTAGAAAAAATGCAGATTATACTAAGCCTCAATTACCGTTGGAAGGAATGGAACAGATTGAAAGCGTTCGGAACCTGTTTCGCTAATATGACCCGCCCCTAGCGAACGGCGCCGGGTTAACCCGGCTTAAAGCCCGATTAATCGGGCGCTGTTTTATAGTCCGGCGACTTCATCGCCGGACGAGCGCCGCTGGCAAGATGCCTCCGGGGTTTCCGAATGTTTTCTCGGTTAAAAATACCTTATGACGACTGACCTTTTCCGCATCTACACCGCCGCCGAAGCCCGGCAAACCATCCTCAACCGCTCGCCCATCGGCGAGATGAAGCTGACGCCGACCCTGGCCAAAGGCATCGAGCGGGTTTTTGGCGAAGCGTTGAGCCTGGAAACCGCTGTTGGCCGGATTCTGGCCGATGTACGCCAGCGGGGCGACGCTGCCGTGCTCGATTGGACCGAGAAAATTGACGGCGTCCGGCTGCCCGCTTTGCAGGTAGCCCCAGCCGATATCGAGGCCGCTTACGCCGCTATTCCCGCCGACCTGCGCGACGCCCTCCACTTTGCCGCCGAGCGCATCCGGGCCTTTCACCTCAAGCAGCCGTCGTCGAGCTGGCTGGATTGGCGGCGCGACGGTGGTGCGCTGGGCCAAATCGTCCGTCCTCTGGAACGGGTCGGGGTGTATGCGCCGGGTGGGACCGCGCCTTATCCCAGCACCCTGCTGATGTGCGCCGTCACGGCGCGAGTGGCCGGGGTGGAGCAGGTCATCGTGACCACGCCCAGCGGCCGCGATCCCGAGGGCCGCATCGCGCCGGTGCTGCTGGCGGCGGCCAAAGTGGCCGGAGTAGATGCGGTTTATCGTCTCGGCGGGGCGCAGGCGGTGGGGGCTATGGCTTACGGCACGGAGTCGCTGCCGGCGGTGGATAAAATTGTCGGGCCGGGCAATATTTTTGTCACCTTAGCCAAGCGGCAGGTGTTTGGGCAGGTGGATATTGACGGGCTGCCCGGCCCCACCGAAACCCTGGTCATCGCCGACGCCGGGGCCAACCCGGCGCTGGTCGCCGCCGATTTGCTGGCCCAGGCCGAGCACGATACCCTGGCTTCGGCCATTCTGGTCACGCCCAGCCGGCCTCTGGCTGAGGCAGTCCAGCTTGAAATAGGCCGCCAGCTTGAAAACCTGGAGCGCGGCGACATCATTGCCGAGAGCCTGCCAAACCAGGGCGGGGCCGTCATCTGCGCCGATTTGGCCGAGGCGGTCGAATTGAGCAATCTCTACGCCCCGGAGCATCTGTGCCTGCATGTGCCGGACCCGTGGGCGCTGGTCGGCCAGGTTAAAAACGCCGGGGGTATCTTTTTGGGCGAGCACGCCTATGAAGTGTTGGGCGATTATACCGCCGGCCCCACCCACGTGATGCCGACGATGGGCACGGCCCGTTTTGCCAGCCCCCTCAGTATCCGCGACTTTACCAAAATCATCACTGTTTTTGGACTGGATGCCACCGAAGCCGCAGCTATCGGTCCTGCGGCCCAACTTCTGGCCGAGGCCGAAGGCTTAGGCGCGCACGCCGCTGCCGTAAGGAGAAGACGCTTATGAAAATGCGACAGGCTACACCGAAACACGAGAAAACCCTGCTGAACCTGATGCGCGAGTCCTTTGAGGAAGAAACCGAAGCCCCGCCGGGCGAGTGGGCCAAAACCGAAACCGCCATCAAAACCTTGCTCAACGACCCCCAGGCCGGCGAAGCTTACCTGATCCACGACGAGAACAATCAAGTGGTCGGCTACATGATTATGTGTCGTGGTTTCAGCCTGGATTACGGCGGCTACTTCACCTGGATCGAAGAGACCTACGTGCGCAAATCGGAGCAAGGCCGTTTCCGCGATCAGAGGTTTTCGCCTTGAGCCGCACGTTCAATCTCGACCGGCTCATCCGGCCCAACCTGGCCCGGCTCAAGCCCTACACCCCGATCCTGCCGTTTGAGGTGCTGTCGCAGCAGTTGGGCCGCCGGCCCGACGAGATCATCAAGCTCGACGCCAACGAAAACCCTTACGGTCCTTCGCCGCGGGTGGTCGCAGCCCTGGCCGCAGCGCCCTACCTGCACATTTACCCCGACCCCGAAAGCCGGGAACTGCGGGCGGCCCTGGCCGATTACACCGGCCTCGCTGCGGACTATTTGCTGGTTGGCCTGGGCGCCGATGAATTAATTGACCTGATCATGCGTCTGGTCATTGTTCCGGGCGATGCCATTATCAATTGCCCGCCGACCTTTGGTATGTACGCCTTCGATGCCGATGTTAACGGCGCGGAGGTGATTAATATCTGGCGGCGACCTGATTTTTCGGTGGATGTTGATCAAATCGAAAATATAGTGGGTCTGCCCTATCCCTCCCTCGCATCGGAAAATGGGGAGATTAAACTTATCTTCGTCACTTCCCCTAACAACCCTGATGGGTCGTTACTAAGTGACGACGACTTGAAACGGCTGCTGGCTCTTCCGGCTATTGTAGTGCTTGACGAAGCCTATATTGAATTTGCCGGCGTTTCGGCGGGAGTGGGCAGCCGGATCGAATGGGTGCGTGACTACCCCAATCTGGTTGTCTTACGCACCTTTAGCAAATGGGCCGGGCTGGCCGGGCTGCGCCTGGGCTACGGCGCGTTTCCCCTCGACATCATCGCCCACCTCTGGCAAATCAAGCAGCCCTACAACGTTCCCGTGACCGGGCAAATTGCCGGGTTGGCCTCGTTGGCCGACCGGGAGCGGCTGCTGGAACGGGTGGCCCAGTTGGTAGCGCAGCGAGAAAAGTTTTACCAAGTTCTGGCCGGCATCCCCTGGCTGCAAGCCTACCCCAGCCAGGCCAATTTTATTTTGTGTCGGGTGCTGGGCCGACCGGCGGCGGAGACCAAAGCGCAGTTGGCGGCGCACGGCATTTTGGTCCGCTACTACCATTCGCCGGGCCTGGCCGACTGCCTGCGGTTCAGTATCGGTACTCCGACCCAAATGGACCGGCTGGCGGAAGTTTTAAGGCAACTGTAATCGTTGAAGTGAATTTTTCCATTGATGTTCTCGTCTTGCGTCTCGCCTGTTCCATTCATTTTACGCAGGACGCAAGACGTAACACGCAAGACTTCCTTTTTTGGGTCAATCCAATGAGCTACAAACCCAGGCTGCAAATCGAAGGACTGATCTTTGCCGTTGACGACGTGCTGGTGGACGTCAGCGGTTCGTACCGCGAGGTGGTCCGCCGCACGGTGCAGCTTTATCTGGAGCAGGCCATCGGACTGCCGGCGGCCCAGGAGTCACTGCTGACCCTCGACGAAGTGGCCCTCCTACAAAAGATGGGGCGCTTTGTCAATTATTGGGATTTGGCGACGGCGTTGGTGCTTTATTTTATCGAAATGCTGCCGCCGGTGCCGGTTCCTACGTTCCCCTCCCGGCTGCATGTCCCGGCGCTGATTGCCTATTTGCAACTGGCCGGGGGTCGCCTGAAAATTAGCCTGGAAACGCTGCGTGAGCAAAAGAACATTGCCCAACTTGCGCAAGACATTGCCGCCGCGGGCGGTGGGCTGGACGGCGCCAACACCGCCCTACCCAAAATGAACCGGCATCTGCTGGTAGCCAGTGGCAACCTGACCAAAACCAATCTGGTCAACCGTATTTTCCAGGAGCTTTACCTGGGCGCGAGTGTATTTGAGCAGATGTATCAGCAGCCGGCGGTGCTGGTGCAGGGGACCGGCTACCGCGAGCGCGAGACGCGGCTGATCAAGCCAGAGGTCTTAACTCATTTGGGCCGCACCCTCGGCCTGGGCGTGGTCTCGAACCGGCCCCGCCTGGAAGTCGAGTGGACGCTGAAAACGACGCAGCTTGAGCCTTATTTTCAAACCGTCATCACCCTGGACGAGATAACCGAGGCCGGAGCCAACCCTCTGCCCGATCCCTGGGCGCTGATAGAAGCCGCCCGCAGGTTGCAGCCCACGCCGGCCCGCAGCGCCTACATCGGGGCTAATCCGGCGGATGTCATTGCCACTCGCGCTGCTAACCAAATCGCACCCTTCACCGCTATCGCCTGCCTGGCTAGCGCGCCCGACAAAGAGGCCCTACGCGCCGAGTTTGAGGCGGCGAAGGCTCAGATTATTCTGGGCCATCCGAATAACTTAAAAGAGTTGGTGGAGTGAAAGGATTTAAATTTTGATGAATCCACCCCGTACCGCCACCATCACCCGCAAAACGGGCGAAACCGATATCGAAATCAGCCTCAATCTTGATGGCTCCGGCCAGGCCGACATTGCCACCGGCGTCGGCTTTCTGGACCACATGCTGCACGCCCTGGCCCGCCATGCCCGTTTTGACCTAAAAGTGCGGGCCAGCGGCGACCTGCATATTGACGAGCACCACACCGTCGAAGACGTGGGTATTGTCCTGGGTCGGGCGCTGGCCGAAGCCCTGGGCGACCGCACAGGCATCACCCGCATGGGCCACGCCATTGTGCCAATGGACGAGGCCCTGGCCCTGGTGGCCGTTGACTTTGGCGGACGCGGTTACTTTGTTTTTGAGGGCGCTTTCAGCACCGAGCGCATTGGCCAGATGGGCGCCTCGCTGATCCCCCACTTTTTTGAAAGTCTGGCCCACGAAGGCCGGCTGAATCTGCACGCCCGATTACTGGCCGGTGCAGACGACCATCACCGGGCCGAAGCCCTGTTCAAAGCCCTGGCCCGAGCTCTGGATATGGCCGTCCGCCGGGATGAGCGGCTGGCCGGGCAGTCGCCCAGCACCAAAGGGACGCTCACGGCATGACCGCCACCCCCACCCTTCCCTCCCCCTAAGAGGGGGAGGGTTAGGGAGGGGGTCGGTCCCCGGTCATTATTGAAAGGATTTCTCGTGACTCAACCAACCCTTGTCATTGTTGACTACGGCGTAGGCAACTTTAGAAATGTCCAAAAAGCGTTTGAGGCTGTCGGGGCGGCGGCGGAGATTACCGACTCGGTTGAGCGGGTCGAAGAGGCAGAAGTAGTCGTGCTGCCAGGCGTCGGCGCATTTGGCGACGCGATGCGCCACCTGCGTGAGCGCAGGCTGGACCAGCCGGTTCTGGCGGCGGCGCGGGCCGGCAAACCCGTGTTTGGTATTTGCGTGGGCTTGCAGCTCTTGTTTGAAGAAAGCGAAGAAATGGGCCGGCACGAAGGTTTAGGCATCCTGCCCGGCAAAATTGTCCGTTTTCCCAACAGGCCGGGCTTCGTCGTACCGCACATGGGCTGGAATCAAATCGAGCCGGCCCGCCCCCACCCACTGCTCCGGCATATCAACCCCGGCGATTTTGCTTACTTTGCCCACTCCTATTATGCTGTCCCGGCCAATCCCGCCGATATTATCGCCTGCACCGATTACGGCCAGCCCTTCCCCACCGTGGTGGGCCGCGACAACATCTGCGCCATCCAGTTTCACCCGGAAAAGAGCCAGCAGGTAGGGCTGCAAATATTGCGGAATTTTGTAGAATGGGCCGGGGGAGGCGAGGAGGGGTGAGGCGAGGAGGCGAAGAGGCGAAAGAATTTTTCTCCTCGCCTCCTCGCCTCCCGTATCATCGCCTCACGAAACAGGAGCAGTTATGCAAATTTTTGCCGCCATTGATTTAAAGAACGGCCACTGTGTCCGACTAACCCAGGGCGACCCTGACGCCGAGACCGTTTATGGCCACGACCCGGCCGCGATGGCCGAACAGTGGGCCGAGTTCGGCGTGGATTGGCTGCACGTGGTCAACCTTGACGGGGCGTTTGGCGACCCGGAAAAGTCGGCCAAAAATGTCAATGCGCTGCAAGCCATCCTGGATCGCGTGACCATCCCGGTGCAATTTGGCGGCGGGCTGCGCCGCCTCGAAGATATTGCCCGCGCCCTCGATTTGGGCGTCAGCCGGGTGGTGGTTGGCTCGATGGCCGCCGACCGGCCTCGCCAGATGCTCGATGTGCTGGGCCAGTTTGGTCCGGAACAGGTGGCGCTGGGGCTGGATGTCAAAGAGGGCAAGGTGGCTACCCATGGCTGGCGGCAACTGGCCGAAACCGATGCTCTGAAGCTGGTCCAACTGATTCAAACCGCCGGCTTGACCCACGTAATTTACACCGATATTTCCCGCGACGGCATGCTGACCGGCATCAACCTGGAAGCAACGGTAGCCCTGGCCCGCGCCGCTAATGCCGGCAACCCTGAGCGTAGCTTCAAAGTGATCGCTTCGGGCGGCGTCGCCAGTATTGAGGATGTCAAGCGAGTCAAGGCCGTGGAACATGAGGGGGTCGAGGGGCTGATTATAGGCAAAGCCCTTTACACGGGCGCGGTAGATTTGGCCGAGGCGATCCGCGTGGCGCGTTCGGAGGGATGAAGGCGGAAGGATGAAGGATGAAATTTGTATTCGCCATTCATCATTCGCTGATTCGCTGGGAGGTTTAGCTTGATTGTGCAGATTTACGCCGCTACCTCAGAGGCGGATGCTTTGAAGATGGTTGAATTGGGCGTTGACCAGGTCGGTTTTGTAGCTGGAGATTACGGGGAGGTGTTTGGCGAACTGACCTTCGCCCAGGCGCGGGCCATTGCCGATGCCCTCAAGAGTCGGGCGACTTCGTCGGCGTTGACGATGAGCACTGACGTGGCCGAAATTGAACGCATGGCCGAGGCCGTCCAGCCGGACATTATCCACATTTCCAGCGACACCGAGGCCGTGGGCGTCGAAGCGATGCGGGACCTGCGCCGCCGCCTGCCCAAAACTATTGCCCTGATGAAAGCGATCCACGTCGGCGGGCCGGAGAGCATTGACACAGCGCTACAATTTGCCGCCGTAGCCGAAATTTTGCTCCTCGATACCAAAGTGACCGGTATGCCCGGCGTCGGCGCGACCGGCGTGACCCATGATTGGAACATCAGCCGCCAGATTGTGACCCAGGTAGGTCGGCAGGCCAGGGTTATTCTGGCCGGCGGGCTGGTCCCGGCCAATGTTGGCGCAGCCATCGCCGCCGTGCAGCCCTGGGGCGTAGACAGCAACACCGGCACCAACCTCTCCGGCGACCCGGTGAAAAAAGATTGGGAGCGCGTGGCGGAGTTTGTCCGGCAGGCGAAGATGATACGTGAAACGTGATGCGTGATGCGTGAGGAACGACTCTGGAAATCTCACGCATCACGCATCATTTTATGGAGTATACCCAGGATAAATTATGTTAGCCAAACGCATCATCCCCTGCCTGGATGTGAAAGACGGGCGGGTGGTCAAAGGAATCAATTTTGTCAATTTGCGGGACGCAGGCGACCCGGTGGAGCAGGCCCAGATTTACGACCGCGAAGGCGCAGATGAACTGGTCTTTTTAGATATTACCGCTTCGCACGAGGGGCGTGGCCTCATGGTAGACATCGCCCGGCGGGTGGCCGAAAGCGTCTTCATTCCCTTCACCGTCGGCGGCGGCATTAGCAGCCTCAACGATATGCACGCCATTATCTCGACGGGCGCAGACAAAGTCAGTATCAATACGGCGGCGGTGCGAAATCCCGGTTTGATTACCGAAGGGGCGACCGCTTTTGGCAGCAATGCCATTGTGGTGGCAATTGACGCCCGCAAACGGCTGGATGGCTCTGGCTGGGAAACCACCACCCACGGCGGGCGGCAGCGCACCGGGCTGGATGCCGTCGCTTGGGCCAGGGAGTGCCAGGAGCGGGGCGCAGGCGAAATCCTGCTGACCAGCATGGACGCCGACGGCACCAAGGCCGGCTTTGACCTGGAACTGACCCGCGCCGTCACCGAGGCCGTCACCATTCCGGTCATTGCTTCGGGCGGGGCCGGGGCGCTGTCTCACTTCGCCGATGTTATCAGCCAGGCTCATGCCAGCGCCGCTCTGGCCGCCAGTTTGTTCCATTTTCAGGAGCTATCCATCCAGCAAGTCAAAGCTTATCTCACCGCACAGGGCATCTTGGTGCGGGGTAAGAGATTAGAGATTGGAGATTAATTTTGATGAATCTCCAATCTCCAATCTCCAATCTCCAATTTAACGAAGCCGGTCTCATTCCCGCCATTGTCCAGGATGCAACTACCGGACAAGTTTTAATGCTGGCCTGGATGAATGAAGAGAGTTTGCGGTTGACCCTGGAACAGGGCGAAACCTGGTTCTGGAGTCGCAGCCGGGGCGAGCTGTGGCACAAAGGGGCGACCAGTGGCAACATCCAAAGGGTCCGCCACATTTTTTACGACTGCGATGGCGACACCTTGCTGGTGCAGGTAGAGGCGGCCGGGCCGGCTTGCCATACAGGTGAGACGAGCTGCTTTTTCAGGTTGTTAGAACCTTAGCAGGTGAGGCCTCGCATATTGAGCATGAGCTAACTTTGCCACGAATTACACAAATTTTCACTAAAAATTTTCGTGTTAATTCGTGCAATTCGTGGCGAAAAATTCTGTTTGGCTCCGGCTTGTCCCAGTTAGGAAATTAATGTTTCAGGAGAGACAAATTCAATGACAGTTACCGCAATTGTCGGCGCGCAGTGGGGCGATGAGGGCAAAGGCCGCATCGTTGATGCCTTAGCCGAGCAAATGGAGTGGGTCATTCGCTTTCAGGGGGGCGATAATGCCGGGCACACCGTCATTAACGATTATGGCGAATTTAAATTACATCTGATTCCGTCCGGTATTTTTCACCCTGGCGTCAAATGTCTGGTCGGCACGGGTTGTGTGGTCAACCCGGCCGTTTTGCTAGAGGAATTAGAGGCGTTGGAGGCAGCAGGCGTCAATACCGCCAACCTGTTTATCTCCGAGCGGGCGCACGTAGTCATGCCTTACCATCGCCTGCTGGACGGACTGCAAGAGGTTGCTTCGGGCAAAAGCGCCATTGGCACCACCAAACGAGGCATCGGCCCGGCCTACAGTGACAAAGGGGCGCGGCGCGGTCTGCGCTTGGGTGACCTGCTGCGGCCCGACTGGCTGGAAGTCCGGCTGGACCAGGCCATCGAGTTTGCCAACCGGGAATTGGTTCATTTCCAACAAGCGCCGGTGGACCCGGCCCAGTTGCTAGACCAATGCCGTATCTGGGGCGAACAGCTGGCAGCGCGTCTGGTTGACCCCTTGCCGTTGATTCGCCAGGCTTACGAGCAGGGGGCCAACATTTTGCTGGAAGGGCAGTTAGCCGCCATGCGTGACCTCGATTGGGGCACCTATCCTTACGTAACCTCATCCAATCCAACAGCCACCTTTGCCCCGGTTGGGGCGGGTTTGCCGCCTCAGGCAGTTAAGCGGGTAATCGGCGTAGTCAAGGCTTACACGACGGCAGTTGGCGCCGGTCCTATGCCGACAGATCAAGGAGATAATCAAGTAACCAAATGGTTACGCGAAAAGGGACGGGAGTATGGGGCCACTACCGGACGGCCTCGGCGCTGCGGCTGGTTTGATGCAGTGGCGCTTAACTATGTCGCCTATCTCAACGGCTTTACCGATTTAGCCCTCACCAAGCTGGATGTGCTCGACGGGCTGCCGGAATTGCAAATCTGTACCGGCTATCGCCTGAGGGATGGCTCAATTATTCAGCACGTGCCCGACACCCCGGTTTACGAGACGGTTGAACCTGTCTATGAAAGCTGGCCGGGCTGGCCTGAAAATTCGACCTCCTCAGCACGGACCTGGGCTGATCTGCCCCAAGCCGCCCAAAATTATCTCAACCGGATCGAAGCGTTAGCCGGGGTCGCAATCCGATATATTTCTGTTGGCCCCAAACGGGATGAAATGTTTACCAAGTAGCAAGTAGCAGGTAGCAGGTAGCAGGTAACAAAAGGACGGCGTCCTTCTGCTACCTTGCTACTTTGCTACATTTGCTACCCTGCGACCTGTCACAGGTGTTCTATGAGCGATTTCTTAAGTCAACTGGCGGCACTGATTGCCGACCGTAAAGTAAACCCTAAACAGGGATCGTATACCAATGAATTACTGGTAGATCGGGCCAAAGCTGCGCAAAAAGTTGGCGAAGAAGCGGCTGAAGTGTTGGTGGCCGCCCTGGCCCAATCCGAAGCGCGGCTCATCGAAGAAATGGCCGATTTGATTTATCATAGTCTGGTTCTGCTGGAAACCAGGGATGTCCGCTGGGCCGAGGTTGTGGCGGAGTTGGAAAAGCGGCATAAATAAGGTGAGTTGCCTGACTTGCTTTACCAACTTAAAAACTTAATCAGACGAAACCTTCCCGGAAGCTCGGCTTATTTAGGATCCATCACCCTCAAAACAGCTTCCAGGAAGGGTCAACAAAATGTTGCCCCTTACAATTTCTTACCCCAAAACCCCCAATAATTAGGGGTTGACTAGAAATGGCGTCTCTCGTACAATGTTAAAAATGTTAAAATTTTAACATTCTTAATATCAACGAGGATTCCTAAAGTGATAAACCAACCCGATGAACTGGTTATTGAACAGAAACAAAAACTACTCAGCCAGCACCGGCGGAATTTAAATTATCTAGAGCAGCAGTCTGCTCAGTATGGTCTTAATGTTCCTCTGGAAATCCACAATGCGCTCGTTGCCGAGCAGGATAAAGTGACTGCTCTGGAGCGAGATTTGGCTGCCTCAGGAATTGCTCCGCAGCCCAAGTCGAGCTGGCAAGCCTTAGTAATTGACCCTGACAGTAATTGGCGGCAAATCATTGTGGACAAAATCAATGAGTTGGGGGGCGGCGCAATCGAAGGTCAAACGGTGCCGGCAGCAGAGCAGGCCGATACCCTGACCCATTGCGCTGTGGCCATTGTGGGGGTAAACCCCCAAACTCAGAATGATCCTTCGATTAGAGAATGGATCAAGGCTGTGGTAAAATTAAGTCATAATCTACCGTTAATTTTGCTGGCTACCTGGGAAGACCGTGACACCCCTATCGCCTTGCGCCAGGCTCTGCGTGAGAGTAAAATTAATGTCATACCAACCACCATCTTCAAAGAAACATTTGATGGCTACTGGTTCTCGCGGGTACTGCATCAAATTTTAATCACTTGAAAGGGTCGCCTGATTTGAATCGTCGGAGGGGTATTTTTATTATTCTCACCGGGGCGCTTTTTATTGGCTTACTAGCGGCGGTGGGATTTAGCGCCTTTCGCTTGGGTCAACAAACGCTGGTCGAGCGAGAAGGCAACCCCACCGACGAGACGCCCCCTTCACCCACCCGCTCGATTATTGCTCAGCCCCCGCCGATTATTACTAATACCCCAACGGCCACTCCCACCGTAACCCCCACCCGCGAACCCACCGCCACGCCCAGCCCAACCCGCAAACCCACCCCTACGCCTTCACCCACGCCCATTATTGTTAGCATCACCGAACTGGGCCGGCTGGAAACCACCGAATTTGCCATGCGCACCGTGATTGACCTGGAGAAGGACCCCAGTAATCTCTGGGAAAAACTGGTTGGCACCGACAAGTTGATGCTCATCGCCGAGGGCGAAGTGGTAGCCGGGTTTGATTTGCAAAAGGTAGATGAGAAAGAAGATATTGTTGTCCAGGGAACGACTGTAAAAATCACGCTGCCTCCCCCCGAAATTCTGTACAGCCGGATTGACAACGAGAAGACCTATGTTTACGAGCGCCAGACCGGGCTGCTGGTCAAGCAGGACCCCAGCCTGGAAAGCCGCGCTCGCCTGTTAGCCGAAGAAAACCTGGTCGAGTGGGCCGAACAACGCGGCATCTATCAAAAGGCGGAGGTGGCGGGCCGGGCCTATTTGGAGAATTTTTTACGCTCGTTAGGGTTTACGGATGTTACCATCGAGGTGGAAGAGAAGGAGTTATGAGCGGACGAGAACAAACACAGTTATCTCAAAAGACGATCTGGGCGGCTATTGCAGCAGTTGCTTTGGTGGGTGTTGGATTGATTGGATTGCTGATTTATTTTATCACTCAGAATGGAAATGGTAACGGAACTGCTACACCTATTGCCAAAGATACCGCTACCCCTACTCGAGGTCCAATTATTACTATCTTAGCAATTAAATCAAAGGCTGAATTAGCAACAGTAGAATATAATACGGTTGTCGAAATTCGTAAAGAAAGTTTACCTGAAGGTATGATAGATGAATTCTTTGGAACAAAAGAGCAGTTACTTATGCTAGTTTATGGTAATGTACAAGCGGGGTTTGATTTAGAGAAATTAGAAGAAGAAAATCTTTGGGTAAATGGCACTCGTGTTCGATTGGTGCTTCCTGCCCCAGAAATTCTCAATAGTAGTATTGATTTTGAACGATCTCATACTGTCAATTATGAAAACAATCTTTTATTTAGTCAGAATAACCCTGATTTGCAAAAAGAAGCAATGGGAGAAGCCGAAAAGCTGATTGAACAGTCAGCACTCGAAAATGGCATTCTTAACAAAGCCAACGATTATGGCAAACTCTATTATGAAAACTTCCTGCGATCCCTCGGCTTCACCGAAGTTGAAGTCGTAACCAATGCCCAGGTGTTTGAAGAGTAAAAGGGTTTTGACAGTTCAGACGTATAATGGGTGTGGGTTCTTTTAGAATTATCACCTACGCCCGGTTTCATTTTCAATCGTACTTTAACCGAAAGGATTAAACTTTAAACCATGCCCACAGCATTACTTTCTGTTTCAAACAAAAGCGGCTTAATTGATTTTGCCCGCAGCCTGGCTCAATTAGGCTGGGATTTTATTGCCAGCGGAGGCACGGCCAAAGCTCTGAGTGAGGCCGGACTGACCGTAAGCGACGTAGCTGACGTCACCGGCGCGCCTGAGATGCTGGGCGGACGGGTCAAAACACTGCATCCAGTTATTTATGCCGGCATTTTGGCGCGACCTTCGGAGGAAGATCGGGCCGAACTGGCGGAACATCATATTGGCGAGATTGATCTGGTGGTCTGCAATCTGTACCCCTTTCAAAAAACCGTTGCCCAGCCGAATGTGTCAATGAATGAAGCAATCGAGCAAATTGACATTGGCGGGGTAACGCTGCTGCGGGCGGCGGCCAAGAATTTTGTGCGAGTCACTGTGATCTGTGATCCGGCTGATTATGCGGCGGTAGCCGAGGAGCTGCATCAAAACGGGTTTGTCTCCACAGCGCGCCGAGCCGAATTGGCCCGCAAAGCCTTTGCCCATACCGCTCGCTACGATGCGGCCATTACCAATTATTTGGCCCGTGAGGCCGGCGTGGAACTGCCGCCAACGCTCACTGCCTCGTTGGTAAAAGTGCAGGAAATGCGCTACGGTGAAAATCCGCACCAGGCAGCCGCCCTTTACGCAACGGATGAAAACATCGGCCCTTTGGGCGGAACACTCCTGCAAGGTAAGGCGCTGAGTTATAATAACATGTTGGACCTGGACGCGGCCTGGCAGGCGGTTCAATCTTTTACCGAACCGAGTGTGGTCATTGTCAAACACCTTTCACCGTGTGGTATTGCCAGCGCCGCCGACCTGGCGACAGCCTTTAGCCAGGCCCTGGTTTCAGACCCGGTTAGCGCCTTTGGCGGGGTGATTGCGGTTAATCAGGAGTTTGATGAAGCTACGGCCACTGCTCTGGGCGACCTGTTTGTCGAAGCGATTGCTGCGCCTGCTTTTAATGAAGCGGCCAGGGAGGTTTTGTCGAGTCGCAAAAACTGCCGGCTGCTGGCCATCGCCGAACCCATTGATACAACCGTCGAGTTTCGAACCGTGGCCGGCGGCCTGCTGGCCCAACAGCGCGATTACGGTGACCCGGCCAATACAACTTGGCGGGTTGTCACCGCACGCCAGCCTTCGGCAGCGGAAATGACTGCTTTGCAGTTTGCCTGGCGAGCCTGCCAGCATGTCAAGAGCAACGCGATTGTGTTTGCTGTCGGGACGGCAACCGTCGGCATTGGCGGCGGACTGCCCAGCCGGGTTGATTCGGTCAAGCTGGCGGCAGCCAAAGCCGGCGAAAAAGCTCAAGGGGCGGTGATGGCCTCCGATGCGTTCTTCCCTTTCCCGGACGGCATCGAGGCGGCGGCCGCCGCCGGAGTTAAGGCTGTGGTTCAGCCCGGTGGCTCTGTCCAGGATCAGGCAGTGATCGCAGCCGCAGATAACTTGGGATTAGCGATGGTCTTTACCGGCGTCAGGCATTTTAGACACTGACCCAAGTTATATCCAAAAGTACAGGGCGAATAGACTGATTTTAGTTTGAAATTTTTCTAGCATTTTGCTAAAATATCACTACTCATCGAGTTTGCAGACAACAAACGCTCGAATGTTCTAGCACACCATTTGTTTAATTTGAGCAACAGTCAGCATCGTCAAAATCGTAATTTAAATCCTCAAAATCTCCACTCTCCTGGGGGCTAGAACTCGGGTCGTGACGCAAACCGGCAAAGGGGTGCGATTGTCTGTCGTACCATAGGCTTAGGTTTGGAGTGCGCGCAATGGGGCGAGTCGCCGGAAAACTTTGCCACAGTACAACTGAATATTTCTTTGCTTGATCCTAACCAAATAAAAATTGGTATTGGTACTGGCTTGGAAAGGACATAGTGTTTTATGGGTTAGACATGAGAGACCTATATGCGACTAATTTCCCACCCGGTTAAAGGCCGGGTCGCAGCGGGATTTACGCGGTGTTTACTGATAGCTATTCTTGAAAATGATATATTAACCATTGGATCAACATTAAAAGAGTACAGCCAGATATGCCCGCCAGGGCAGGAGGATTAAATGTCAGTGAAAGATGGAGCATCCTTAATACGTTTGGTCGGTGAACTACAAGACCAGAAACGTTTTCAGGAACTCAACTGGAGCGGTTCATTTCAGGATTATCTCGATATTGTAGCCAAAAATCCCCGCGTAACCCGTAACGCCTTCCAGCGCATTTATGATATGATTATGGAGTATGGCAGCGACGAGTTTGAGGACGCCAAAAAACGGTTGACAAGATACCGCTTTTTTGGCGACTCATCCTTTGACGGCGATGATGCTATTTTTGGCCTGGAAATTTCGCTTATGCGCTTGGTTAATTTTTTCAAAGCCGCCGCCAAAGGCTACGGCACCGAGAAGCGCGTCCTCCTGCTGCACGGTCCGGTTGGTTCTTCCAAGAGCACCATTGTCCGCCGGCTCAAGCGGGGAATGGAACACTACAGCCGCACCGAAGCCGGCGCTCTTTATACCTTCGATTGGTATCTGGGCGACCTGCCCGAAGACGGCGAAATTCCCGCGGATTTCTACAAGATTGGGGTTGGCTCGCACGGCCAACTCAGCGGGGTAGCTGCCCAGATTGGTGATGTTACTCTGGGGCCGGCTAAAGTTGACCATCATCGAGATGGCATTCGGGGCGATTGGGAACCCTGCCCTATGAACGAAGAACCACTGCACCTCGTTCCCCTGGAAATGCGCGAACGGTTTATGGCCAGCTTCAACGAAGACCGGCCCATCGAAGAGCAAATCCGTATTGTTGGTGACTTGTGTCCTCCTTGCCGCTACCACCAGCGGGAATTGATGCGCCGCTACGAGGGTGACTGGGCCAAAATGGCCCGCCACATCCGGGTGCGCCGCCTGGTTTTCAGCGAGCAGGACCGGATTGGCATTGGCACCTTCCAGCCCAAAGACGAGAAAAATCAGGATTCGACCGAACTGACCGGCGACATCAACTACCGCAAAATTGCCATCTACGGCAGCGACAGCGACCCGCGCGCCTTCAACTTCGACGGCGAGTTCAACATCGCCAACCGGGGCATCATCGAATTTATCGAAATGCTTAAATTGGATGTCGCTTTCCTCTACGACCTGCTCGGCGCGAGCCAGGAACACAAAATCAAATCCAAAAAATTTGCTCAAACCGATATTGACGAAGTTATCATCGGCCATACCAACGAGCCGGAGTACCGCCGCCTGGAAAACAACGAGTTTATGGAGGCGCTCAAAGACCGGACCGTGCGTATTGACGTGCCCTATATCACCAAGCTCAAAGATGAAATAAAAATCTACGAGCGTGACTTCAACCCCAAAAAAGTGCCGGTCCACATCGCTCCTCATACTTTGGAAATGGCAGCTATGTGGGCTGTCCTGACCCGGCTGGAAGAACCCAAAAAAGCCAACCTGACCCTCATGCAAAAGCTGAAACTCTACGACGGCAAATCCCTGCCCGGCTTCACCGAAGATAACATCAAAGAGCTGCGTAAAGAAGCCCAGCACGAAGGGATGGAGGGCATCAGCCCGCGTTACGTGCAGGATAAAATCAGTAACGCTCTGGTCAATTACCAGCAGGATGGCTATATCAACCCCTTTATGGTCCTCAATGAACTGGAATCGGGCCTCAAAAACCATCCACTTATCACCAATGAGGATGAGCGCCAGCGCTACCGCGAGATGCTGGCAATAGTAAAGGAGGAGTACACCGAAATCGTGAAGAACGAAGTCCAGCGGGCCATCAGCGCCGACGAAGAAGCTATCAAACGGCTGTGCGCCAACTATATTGATAATATCAAAGCCTACACCCAGCACGAAAAGGTGGTCAACAAATTTACCGGCCAGGCCGAAGAACCCGACGAGCGACTGATGCGCAGCATCGAGAAAAAGATTGACATTCCCGACAGCCGCAAAGACGATTTCCGGCGCGAGATTATGAACTACATCGGGGCGCTAGCCATCGAAGGCAAGACCTTTGATTATCGCACCAACGAGCGGCTGCACAAAGCCCTGGAACTCAAACTGTTTGAAGACCAGAAAGACAGTATCAAGCTCACCTCCCTGGTCAGCCGGGTGGTAGATAAGGACACCCAGGAAAAGATTGACGTGGTTAAAGCCCGCCTGGTGAAGAACTTTGGCTACAACGACCAAAGCGCCACCGACGTGCTGAACTATGTCGCTAGTATTTTTGCGCGAGGAGATGCCAACGAATAAGCGAATAAGCGAATGGCGAATAGATTTATTCGCTCATTCGCCATTCGCAAATTCTAACACTTATGCAACGAGTCCAACGAGACCTAAATCGTTTCCGCCACATTGTGCGGGGACAAATCAAGAAGAATTTACGGAAGTACATGTCGCAGGGGGAGATGATTGGCCGGCAAGGCAAGCGGCTGGTCAGTATCCCCCTCCCTCAAATTGATATTCCCCAGTTCCGCTACGGGGCTAAACAGGGCGGCGGGGTGGGCCAGGGCGATGGCGACGTAGGCACGCCCATCGGCCAGGGTGACCAGCAGTCGGGCCAGGGCCAGGCCGGCAGCGAGCCAGGCCAGCATATTTTGGAAGTAGATGTCAGCCTGGAAGAGCTGGCCCAGATTTTGGGCGAAGAGCTGCAACTGCCCAAAATTGAACCCCGCGGGACCAAAAATATCATCAGCGAGCGCAGCAAATACAACCGCATCCGGCGGGTTGGCCCGGACAGTTTGCTCCATTTCAAACGGACCTACAAAGAGGCGCTGCGGCGGCAAATCAGCACCGGCGAATACAACCCCAACAATCCCATTGTCGTGCCCATCCGCGAGGATGCCCGCTATCGCTCCTGGCATGACGAGTTGATGCCAGAAAGCAACGCCGTCATTATTTACATGATGGATGTGTCCGGCTCGATGGGGACCGAACAAAAAGAGATGGTCCGCATCACCGCTTTCTGGATTGAAACCTGGCTGCGCAGCCAGTACAAGCAGATTGAGATTTGTTATCTGGTGCATGACGCAGCGGCCAAAGAGGTGGACCAGCACGCCTTTTACCATTTGCGCGAAGGCGGCGGCACCAAAATCAGCAGCGCCTACAAACTCTGCAACCAAATCATTGACGAACGGTTCTCGCCTGTCGAATGGAACATCTACCCGTTTCACTTTAGCGATGGCGATAACTGGGGCGACGGCGATACCCAGCAGTGTGTCGAGTTGTTGGAGAAAGAGCTGCTGCCCAAAAGCAATCAGTTCTGCTATGGGCAGGTCCGCAGCAGCTACGGCTCCGGCAGCTTCGCCCACGATTTGACCCATTGGCTGGGCGAGGAAGAAAAGTTGGTGGTAAGTGAAATTGCGACTCGCGATAACGTTTATGACGCCATTAAAAGTTTTCTGGGGAAGGGGCGTTAAATGAAAAAAACGCACCTGCCCGCCGATTTACAAGCCGCCTGGGAACAGATCGAGCAGTACGCTCTTGATTACGGGTTGGATTTTTTTCCCATCATTTTTGAGGTGCTCGATTACAAAACGCTCTATGAAGTGGCGGCTATGGGTGGCTTCCCGATTCGTTATCCGCACTGGCGCTTTGGCATGGAGTTTGACCAGCTTTCCAAAGGCTACACCTACGGTCTGAGCGTTATCTACGAGATGGTGATTAATACCAATCCCTCGTATGCCTACCTGCTGGAAGGCAACGAGATGGTGACGCAAAAAATGGTTATGGCCCACGTGACCGGACATGTAGACTTCTTTAAAAACAACATGTGGTTTGCCCCCACCAACCGCAAAATGCTCGACGAAATGGCTAACCACGCCAGCCGCATCCAGCGCCTCATCAACCGTTACAGTTACGAAATGGTTGAAGATTTTATAGATGTCTGTCTCTCGCTGGAAAATCTGATTGACTACCACGCGCCCTACATCCGCCGGCCCGAAGCGCAGACCACAGCGCCGATTGTAGCCAAAGAAGAAGAGGAGACGCCGGTTGAGGGTCTCAAGGTTGAGCGCAGTTACATGCGTAACTACATCAACCCGCCCGAGTTTCTGGAACAGCAGCGCAAGAAACAAGCCGAGGAGCAGCAAAAAGCGCGTCGCTTCCCGGAGAATCCCCAAAAAGACATCCTGCTCTTCCTGCTTAACTATGCTCCGCTGGAACGTTGGCAGCACAGCATTCTGGAAATCATCCGCGATGAAGCTTATTACTATGCCCCCCAGGGCATGACCAAGATCATGAACGAGGGTTGGGCCTCGTACTGGCACAGCCAGATTATGACCCAAAAGGCCCTGACCGACTCCGAAGTGATTAGCTTTGCCGACCACCACGCCGGTGTTGTCGCCACCAGCCCTGGCCGGCTAAACCCCTACAAACTGGGCCTGGAGCTTCTGCGTGATATCGAGGATCGCTGGAACAAAGGCAAATTTGGCAAGGAGTACGAGGAGTGCGACGACATTCAGGCCAAACGGCGCTGGGATAAACAGCTTGGCCTGGGGCGGCAAAAACTCTTCGAGGTTCGTAAACTTTACAACGATATTACCTTTATTGACGAATTTCTAACCCCGGAGTTCGCCATCGAGCAGAAGTTGTTTACCTACCGTTATAATCGTAATCATGATATGTACGAGATTGCCTCGCGTGAATTCAAGGCGATCAAAGAAAAACTGTTATTCCAGTTAACCAATTTTGGCCAACCGTTTATTTATGTAGAAGACGGCAATTACAACAATCGGGGTGAACTTTACTTGAAGCACCGCCACGAAGGGGTTGACTTGAAACAGGATTATGCCCGCGACACTTTGCGTAACATTCAACGTATCTGGAGTCGCCCGGTAAATTTAGAGACGGCGGTGGAAGAGAAAAAAATCTTGATTTCTTTTGATGGCAGTGAGTTTAAAGAGCGAAAACTATAACCCCTACGGAGCACTACCGATAATGACAAGGTAGCAGGTAGCAGAGCCGCATGATTTCCCTGTCAACTGTCTACTATTTTCAAAGGAGGCGCTGGATGAATCTGGATAAACGTGTTATTAAGCAACTTGAACAACTGGTGACCAAAGGCCCCAAACAGGTTGAGGCGGTCATTCTCAACTCGGCTCAACAACAGGGGTATATCGTCGGGGTTCCGGCTGAAGCCCAGGGGCCGAGTACTTCCATAACGCTGGAAGCTTATGACCGCTACAGCGTTGCCCTGCGCCAGTTGGAAGTGAGCCACGAACAGTCCACCCTACCCGAAGACAGCGACCCGGTGGCCTACCTGCGCCGCTGCGCCGAGCGGGCCGTACAACGTTTGACCTACCTGGGGGAGCCGCTAATCTTGCTGGAACTGGACCCGGCGGAGAAGCTGGCCCAACTCCGCAGCGATCCACCCCGGCAGGAGGGGGAGAAGCTGACTTATTGGGAGGTCTTTATCCGGGCCACCCCTCACCTCCACGCCCGGTTGAGCCGGTATCGCTGGCAGCCCGATAAACCCGAGCGTGAGCAGATAACCTATCCCGCCACCTTTGCTACCCTGGGCCGAATTGCCCAGGATTTGGCGCTGAGTATAATTGAGGAATAAAAAGACTGGAAGGTTGGAAGCCTGGAAGATTGCAGTTTTTTCCATACTTCCAGCCTTCCCATACGACACTACCTTATAAGATTTGAGGAGAAAACCGATGCCACTTTACGAATATTACTGCGCCGAATGCCGGACCAAGTTTGACGCTTTACGGCCCATGGATAAAGCTGATACCGCCATTCAATGCAAAAACTGCGAGAGTATGCGTACCTCGCGGGTGCTGTCGCTTTTTACCACGCATACCAAAGCCGAAGCCAGTAGCAGTTCTGCTCACACTTTTCCTGCCAGTATGGGCGGAGGCTGCTGCGGCGGTCACTGCGGCTGCGGGCACTAGAGGGTAGACAGTGGACGGTAGATAGGGGGCTGTCTATCGTTTTTTATTTTAAAACCCCAACCCCAGCCTTCGCATTGCTCAGGGCTACTCAGGGTGCTTGGGTCGAAAAATCCCTGTCTACCGTATACTTTTAGGCGCTCAAGTGCTTGCGGAACCACTCCAGGGTGCGCGGCCAGGCGTCTTCGGCGGCCTCGGCATTGTAGCTGGGGGCGGTATCGTTAAAAAAGGCATGACCGGCGCCTTCGTAAATCTGGATTTCACTCTCAACCCCGGCTTCCTTAAGTGCATTGCCCATCGCTTCGACATCCGACACGGGAATGCCCTGGTCCGTCGCTCCATACAGACCCAATACCGGCGCTTTGACCTGCTGCACCTGGTCAGGGGTAAGCGGCCGGCCATAAAAGGCGACGGCTGCCCCCAGGTCTGCCTCGGCCAGGGCGGTCTGTAAAGCCAACCCGCCGCCCATACAGAAACCCACCACCCCCACCTTGGGGCCAGCGACATAGCTCTGCTCTTGCAGAAAGTCAATCCCCCGCTGAATTTCTTTGACCGCTTCGGCCATATCCAATTCCATAACCAATTTGCGGGCTTCGTCCGGCTCGGTGGTGACAGCGCCGTGGTACAGGTCCGGGGCCAGGGCCACAAAACCTTCATTGGCAAAGCGATTGGCCATATCTTTGATGTGGTCGTTCAGACCCCACCACTCTTGGATAACCACAATGGCCGGTTTGGGGTCATCGCCCTGGGGTCGAGCCAGATAGCCCATCAAGGTTTCGCCATCGCTGTCCTTGTATTCAACCATGGCCATTGAACCGCTGGCCTCAGTCCCCGCCGACGCTTCTATGGTTGCTGCGGCAGTCGCGGGAGCCGCCTGGGTAGGCTGAACATCCTCTTCCAGCACCGGCGGGGCGGTAGGATTGGGATTGGCATTACAGGCGCTCAATAGCAAATTAGCTGCCGCCATACTACCTAATGCCGCCGAGGCTCGCAACAAAAAATTACGCCGGCTGAGTTCCCCCACCTGAAATGAACGTACAAGCTGCATGACATAGACGCGATCCATTGCACTCTCCTTCTCTTTTTGATAGAACTGCTGATAGCTTAAAAGTGCATTATAGATTTTGATAATTAAAGGAGTCTTAAGGGAAAAAAGCGCCTGGGTGGGAACAAATGAGCATAGCCGGTAAGAGTAGTCTCATTTGAATGAGGGCATCTTGGGCAGCAGTTGTCTAATCTAACAAACTGGTCGGTACATTGGATGGGCTAAAAGAACCCTCACACCGGTTATATTTTATACCGCCGCGAGGTCAGCACCCCGGTGTTGAGGCCAATCAAATTCAAGCCGCCAAAGAAGCGGGCGTGCTCGATCTTAACGCAGCGATCCATGACCACATCCAGGCCGGCAGCCACCGCCCGCTGAGCCGCCTCATGATGAATAACACCCAACTGCATCCAAACCACCTTGGCTCCAACGGCGATGGCTTCCTCCACAATGGGGGGCACATCTTCGGGATTGCGGAAAATGTCCACTATTTCTATTGGCCCCCGGTTGGCCTCGGCCAGGGCGATGAGCGAAGGATAACTGCGGCGGCCCAGGATTTCCGGCTCACGTGGGTTGATGGGGGTTACATCATAGCCTTCGGCCAGCATGTAAATGGCGGCAAAGTGGCTGGGCCGGTACTGGTTGCCGCTCAGGCCGACCATGGCAATCCGGCGATAACGGGTCAAGATGTCCAGCCGCTCGGCGGCACTCTCGATAATTTTCGCCATAAGGTAAAAGGGTCTCCTTCGGGGGAAGGCTGGAAGATTGGAAGGTTGGTTTTTCCATTTTTCCAACCCTCCAGCCTTCCAGTTAATCCCCTGCTATTTCTGAGAATTTTCCAACGCTTGGTCCAGGTCCCACAGCAAATCCTCCACATCTTCCAGACCGATGGACAGCCGGATCAGGTCGGGGGAGACGCCGCCGGCAAGCTGCTCTTCTTCGCTCAACTGGGCGTGGGTGGTGCTGGCCGGATGGATGACCAGCGATTTGGCATCGCCGACGTTGGCCAGGTGGCTGAAGAGTTGGACACTTTCGATAAACTTTTTACCCGCCGCCAGTCCGCCTTTGATGCCAAAAGTAAAAACAGCCCCGGCGCCCTGGGGCAGATATTTTTGAGCCAGGCTGCGGAAAGGGCTGTCGGGCAGGGAAGGATAACTGACCCAAGTCACCGCCTTATGCCCAGCCAGAAATTCGGCTACGGCTTGGGCATTGGCTACATGCTGTCGCATACGTACCCCCAGTGTTTCCAATCCTTGCAAAAACAGAAAAGCATTGAACGGACTGAGGGCCGGCCCCATATCCCGCAGCGATTCGACCCGCGCCTTCATAATCCAGGCGAAATCGCCAAAGGTCTCAAAAAAGCGGATGCCGTGATAGCCCTTGCTCGGTTCGGTCATGCCCGGAAACAAGCCGTTGTCCCAGGGAAAGCGCCCGCTATCCACAATGACTCCGCCGATGCTGGTCCCGTGCCCGCCGATAAATTTGGTGGCGCTGTGGACCACAATATCCGCGCCCCACTCTAACGGGCGGCAGAGGTAAGGCGTGGCAAAAGTATTATCCACAATCAAAGGCAGGCCGTGCGCATGGGCCACTTGCGCTACCGCTTCGATGTCCAACACGTCAATTTTGGGATTGCCAATGGTTTCGGCGTAGAGGGCGCGGGTGCGTGGAGTGATGGCTCGGCGGAAGTTGTCGGGGGCGCGGTTGTCTACAAAGGTGGTCTGGATACCCATCTTGCGAAAACTGATGTCAAACTGGGTGTATGTGCCGCCGTACAACGTGCTGCTGGCAACCAGTTCATCGCCTTCGTTCATCAAGGTGAAGATGGTGATGAATTGGGCGGCCTGGCCGCTGCCGACCGCCAACGCGCCGACCCCACCTTCCAGGGCAGCCATCCGCTCCTCAAAGGCAGCGGTGGTAGGGTTCATGATCCGGGTGTAGATATTGCCAAAACGCTGCAAGGCAAACAGGTGAGCGGCATGGTCGCTGTCTTCAAAAACGTAGCTGGTGGTCTGATAAATGGGCATGGCCCGCGCCCCGGTCGTCGGGTCGGGCCGCTGCCCGGCATGGAGCGAGCGGGTGTTAAAGCCAAATTGTCTATCTTTGGGCATAGGACTCCTTTGTTAAAGAGGCGATGACTCGTGAGGCGAGGAGGCGAGGAAGCCTTTCGCCCCACTACTCATCGCCTCTTCGCCTCACTTTCATTCTTGACCCTTCCAGCGCCGCTGCAAAGTATGCCAGAGCTGGGCCAGACGACTGGTAGGGTACTGCTTGGGAATTTCTTGGACCACCGCCTCGAACATAACCGGCTGGCTGTAATGCTCTTCAAGCTGCTGGTGGTGCTGGATAACCCAGATATAAAAGTCGGCGGCGGTACGCTTGGGGAAGTTTTGCAGAACCCCAGCTTGCTCAATGAGTTGGATAGTGCTGGCATAGATCATTTCATACCAGGCGACAACGGCCTTTTCATAAGGCGTCTCCGTTTCATCTATGATGGTCAGCACCTCCTGGTAATGGGCAATCTGAGCCAGCACGTCGGTGTAACCGCCCGGCGTGGTGAAGCGGACGGAGTGGCCGGGTTTCAATTCGTCCAGCCGGGTCTGAGCCAAAAAGCCCTGCCGTTCGGCTTCGAGCAGCAAGGTATTAATATCTACCCCCGGGGCCAGGCCGGCCACGGGCCGGGGATATTCCCAGATGTGGGCCTCGATCTCCTCCAGTTTCAGGTGGCGAGCCACCGACACACGGTGATTGCCATCCTTGACAAAATAGTAGTCGCCAATCTGGCAGACCTCAATGGGCGGCAGTCCTCGACTGTTGGGATTAAGATAAACGGTCGCCACTTGCTGCCATCGCTCGCTGACGCCCTCGTTGATAGGCAGAAAAGCCTGGGCAAAATCCTGATAGCGGCCCTCGCTACCGATGATCTTATCCAGGGCAATGGGCTGCACACCCCGATAAAAGGCACTGCCCAGGTTAAAATGTTTGGTCAGTTGGGTAAAGTCAACCAAGCTGATCGGCTTGTGGCCCAGGTTGGCTTTCAATTGGGCCAGAAAGGCCTTGCGGCGGACCCGGCCCCACTCATGACGCGCCTGCTCCTGGTAGATATTTTGCATCGGCCTGCCCCCTTGCCCCGACTTACTGGCTGGTACATTTTAACAGCCTCCTGCCCAAAAAGGCAAACCGCTCGCTGAGTTCCCTAACCCGACAAACTGGAACCAAAACATGTTCTCACACAGATTTAGTCAAGGAGAGTTTTAAAGCGGTTAAGCGGTTCAATAAATTTTACGGCAGGAATTGGTAGCTATAGCTGGCCGGCTGGGTGGTGATGGGGGTCAGGCCGCTGACAATAAGCACCGCCCGGTCGAGGGTGTCGCCTAGCCCTTCAACGGTCAAGGTACCGTGGTTGGCTGCATCAAGGGTCATTGGGTGCAGTTCAGGCTCTGCGCCTATTTTAAGAACTTGCACTAAAAAATGCTGGGGCAAAATGTTATCCATCCGCACAAAACCTTCGGCTTGCCAGCCGTTGACGCCGGACTCGACATTATCGGCAAAATCAATTTCGGGGATGCTGATGTCGTCAAGGGTCCAGCCGGGGCGGTTGACAGCGTCGTCGGTAACGTACTCAAAACGGATCAAAACTTCCTGGCCGGCATAGGCTGAAATGTCCAGGCTTTCCTCAATCCAGACCGGTCCCCCCCCTGACATGCCGGTGTAGCCAGGGCCATAAGCATTGCCGCTGGGGTTGGTGGTGGCGCTGTGCGGAGTGGTCAGAATGGTCCAAGTTTCGCCGCCGTCGGTGGAGATTTCAACGTAGCCATAATCCCAATCGGTTTCAATATCATACCAGGTAGCATAATTGAGTGTGGCTGATGTGACCGGGCGCAGGTCAAAGGCGCGGGTCAGGCGGGTGTTGCTGTCGTCGCCGCGCAGGCTATACCATTGGTATTGGCCGCTGTAGGCGTCGTTGTCAACCACTTTGACTTCGGTTGAACCGCTAAAGTCAATCGTCACCTGGTCGCTGCCGGTCAACTCGATGTAATCCGTGCCGTACTGGGAAACAGTCGCCTGCCCTTCAGCCGGATAGGTGTTGTAATATTCGGTTACAGCCACCGGGTCGGGGGAGAAATCTTTATAACCCCAGTGACCATTGCCGGCAGCCGGATCGTTGAGGTAGTTAGCCACCACAAAATCGGCAAAAATGTCGTTGAACTGTTCAGGCTGGCCGTGTTCAGCCAACACTGCGTTGAAGCCGGCCACGCCGTTGTTGGAATTAGCCACCAGCGCCTGGGTCATCTCCTCGCCGTAGCGTTGCAAAAAGTAGACCATAAAGCGAAAACTGGCCCCATAATTGGCAATCGAGTTGTTGGGGGTGTCGGCCCAACTGGTCAGTTGGGTATCTGGCGCGCCTGAAAAAATATTGGTAAAACTGCTGGCCCCGTAGCCATTGATAAAAGGGGCCAATTCGCTCATACCTTCGTTAACCCAGGTATCTTCGTTGCGGTCTTGCGCCCAATGGATCATGTGCTGAAATTCGTGGGCCAGCACGCTGTCAAAGGTGGTGGTGCCCAGGGGCAACGCACCCAAGTTGATATAAAACATCTCGCGTTCGTTGCTGTACGGTTCGGCCAGGTTGGAGTAGGAGTTGGAAGCCGAGAACAATCCGGCCACGCCCGGCACGTCACCCATAAAGATATGGACCCGCACATCGCTGTCAACACCGGGCGACCATTCACTGCCAAAAAAAGCTCGGTTGGTGGGGTAAGTATGATTTTCAAACTGTTCGGCCGACCGCTCCAGGTCAGCTTCGTTCACCTCGTAACCATCGGCCACCCACCAATAGGAGTGAGGGGTGATGTAACGCAGCGAGGCCTGGGCTTCAAATTGGCGGGGCGGGGTCTGGCTGTTATCAATCACCCAAAATGTATCGGTGCTGCCCACCTGATAGGCTACCGGAGTAGTTTGGACAACTTCGGGCACTTCTCGACCGGCGTGTTTGAGGCGCATGGCCAGCAGACGCTGGTCGCGGGCAGGCAGAATGGTTTCCAGAAGAAGTTGTTCTGTGGTCCGCTGCAACAGGCTGGCCTGACCGGAGACGCTGACGGCTAGGGTTGATGAAACTGCCGGAGTCACAGGTGGCTCTAGCAAGGCGGTAGGAGTGGGGGTAGCTGTAGGGGTAGAGACAACTTCGACCGGCGGGGTGGCGGTAACTGTCGTGGGGGGTTCTCCAGCGGCAACAGAGTCGAGGCCAGAAGTGGGCTGTAGTAGTCGAGCCGCCAAAGGCGCGCCCCCTAAAACAGCCGCCACACAACACAGCAGGGCTATCACCAGCCCGCTCCCAATGAGGATATGTTTTTTAGACAAAAGTATATCTCCGCGGGGGATGCCGGGGGTCGGGGGGCAGAAGATCCTAACTTGCTGTATTTAGAGCCTATCCGAATAACCCCGTAGGTGACGCATCCCTATGTCATCGGTTGGCATAGGGATGCCAACCTACCCTTTTTCAGATAGGCTCTTAACATCTGGTCCCCGACCCTAACCCATGCCCCCTACTTCGGTCGGCGGTAAGCCTCTTTGTAAAGCCCTTTATCGCAATCCCAATGGCAAACCCAGTCGGCATTGATGATTGTCTCATCAGGCCAGTTGACCATAATTTTAACGTCTTCAGAGAGGCGGGTAAATTGCTTGCATTGGGCATCAAACCGGGCAAAGAAATCGGGACATTCATAGCGAACCACCGTCAAATACCACCAGCCAACGCCGCTACCCAATGTTTTTTCAGGGATAACTACATCCCATTCCCCATCGCCTTTTTCCGGGTAATGATTGCTCGCTCCACTGGGGTGAGATAGAACGCTCCACGACCAATTATCAACCAAAACACTATAACCGTTAACCAGGTTTCCCTGTTCATCTTTAATCCGACCTTTGAAGTGGACAATACCCGGATTGCCGGAGGCGTGCCAGCCGGTGGGCGTGAATTGGTACTTTTTCTCCGGGACCGGCGTGGGCGGCACTTCCGTCGGGACCGGGGTAGCGGTGGGTGGGGGTGGGGGGGGTGCTTGCGCTACGGCCACGCTTTGCGGGTCGCCGGTTACCTGGACCAGCTCGGCAAAAATCCAGCCGGCGCCATCGGCGCTGGGATATTCTACTTTAAGCCAGGTACCATCATCGTTGCGGCCAATAACTTTGGTGGTTTGTCCGGCTGTGCCGGCCCCCACGATAGGGTAGTTGGTACCGGGACCGGAGCGCACATTCATATTTTGCAGAACCGTCACCGTTACTCCTTCAGGGGTAGCTGTAGCAGTGGGTTCAGCCGGGGTCGGTGAAGGTGGGGTAGGTGAAGGCGGAGCCGACTCAGGCTGGATGACTTCAGCCGGGGCTTGAGCTTCGGACGCCGGGGCTTGAGCCTCAACCGGCGCTTCGACAAAAGCCACCCCTTCGGGGGTAGGCGTAAAAGTTGGCATGGGCGTTCGGGTTGGGGCAAATTCGTGCGGACCACTTGAACCGGCCAGCATACTTGATAAGCCGCAGCCCAGGGATACCAGAGCCAGCAGCGCCGGCAAGACTAAAATTATTATTTGAGGCATCTGTTTATTGCTTGTCATCCCTGTCTCTCCCAAACGAAATGGTTTGACCTAAGTGAGTATAATCGAATAAAGCCTTTTTTCAAGTTATTGTTGTTTAAAGAAATCAAAATGAATATATTGGCGCGGTTCAGCCCCGAAATTTACTTCGACTTCCGGCGAAACCTGCACCCCGCCCTCGACCAGTTGAATTTTGTAAGGTCCTGAAGTATAGGGGCGAATTTCCAATTTGGTATTCATGCGGTGATTATCGCCGGCGCCGGCCACGGTGCTGTCGGCGGTGCCAGGACCCGACAGCTCGCTCAGGTAAACTTGACCATCAGGGGCCAGGGCTTTGATCTGAAAATTTGAGAGCGTTTTGAACTGCCCCGGCGCAATATCCAGGCGAATCCAGCCGGTGATCCGGGTCTCGCCCGGCGAGCCGGTATCGTGCTGATAGTAAACAACGTTAAACGGGAAGGCCGGGGTTGGGGTGGCTGCCGGTTCAGCGGGGACAGGGGTAGCCGTAGGTTCTGCTGGCGGTGGCGGTGCAGCCTCTGCCGCTTCAGCCGGGGCTTCGGCTGAGGTGGGCGATGGGGTCGGGGTTTGGGTTGGGGTTAGAGTGGGCAAAGGCGTCTCGGTAGGCATGGGGCTGGGGGTGAAAGTAGAGGTCCAATTGGGCGTAAAGGTAAAGGTCGGTTGGGGCGTTTTGAAAGGGGTGGGGGTAGGCGTTTCAACCTGCACAATTAGTGCCCCCACCGAACATCCCAGGCTGACGACCAAGCCAGCCAGACCAAAAATAACCACCCACACCCCAGCCCTTTTTGGACTGTGACCCGACTTTTTCTGATTTATTAAATCCATGACACTCAGCTTCTGGCAGCGCTATTTCTTTTTGAAGATGATAAAATCCCACACCCACTGCTCGGGGGCAGCGCCATAAGAGAGCGGCACGGCTGGCGAGAGTTGAGTTCCCCCCTTGTCCGCCAGATAAACAGTCCAGGTGCCGTCAATAAAGGGGCCGGGTTCAAATTTTACATTGCCTTGTTTTACATAACTACAGCCGAGACAATTGACAGCATCGTAACGCCAACTTGAAAGCGCACTTTCTGCTTGTATCCCAGAGGAATGATTTCCTACAACCTTCAAATCCCCAATGGGTGTATTATTCTGATCAACCGCAGCTACAAAAACCACAATACTGTTATAATTTGTCTTTTGAAATTCCCTGTTACCCTGTTCCGCTACTACAAAAGGAAAATCGGGGGTAGCCGTCGGAGGGGGCGGTCCCTGGGTTGCCGTTGGTGCTGGCGGTGCTGGGGGGCGCGTAGGGGGTGGCGGCGGCGTATCGGTGGGTACAGGTGTATCGGTAGCAACGGGTGTATCCGTAGCCACCGGGGTCGGGGTTTCGGTAGGGATGGGGGTGATGGTTGGGGTGGCGGTGGTGGTAGGGGTAGCCGTATAGTCTGGCGTTGGGGTAAACGTAGGTCGGGGGGTGGGCCGCCGCCGGGTCGCTTCGGTCTCGTCGGAGTTTGAATTCAAACCGGCCAATGCGTCGCTGGAACGGATACGGTCAATAAAACCGCAGCCCAGCGAGAAAAAGGCAAACAGAATCAGCGCCGCCAACATGGGGCGCACGGTTCCCTTCATAAAATTTATCTTCCTTCCTTCAACATTCAAACAAAAACGCATTATAGCACGACGGGGAAAGCTGGCAAAAATGAATAGGAAGCGTTATAATGCTTGACGTATGCGTAAACCTATGACTATTGGCGTCGCCGGGGGTACGGCTTCGGGGAAAACAACCGTTTCGAGAAAAATTCTGGAGGCGGTTCAAGCGGAGCACCTGGCTTATTTGCAGCACGATGCCTATTACCGGGATCTAAGCCACCTCCCTTTTGAGGAGCGGCAAGCCTTCAATTTTGACCATCCCGATTCACTGGAAAACGAATTACTGATCGCTCATTTGGAATTGTTGCAGCAGGGCCAACCCATTGAGGCGCCCGTCTATAATTTTGCCCAGTATGTGCGAACCGAGGAACGTATTCTGATCCAGCCCAAGCCGGTTATTCTGGTCGAAGGCATCCTTATTTTTGCCGATAAGACCCTGCGCCAGCTCATGGACTTAAAAATCTACGTAGATACCCCCGACGACCTGCGCTTTATTCGCCGCCTACAGCGAGATGTATTGGAACGAGGGCGCACTGTCGAACATGTAATCGAACAGTATCTGGACACCGTCAGGCCGATGCACCTGGAGTTTGTTGAACCCAGCAAACGCCACGCCGATGTGATTATTCCCCACGGCGGGCAAAATATTAAAGGTATTCAAATGGTTGTCGCTCAGATTGAGCGCATGTTGGAATCTACTCAAGGTAAATGATGACTGATAGTAAAAAGGGAGCAGGGGCGCATTAATCCCCCTGCCTACCGTCTACGTGTATATTGGCGTCAAAAACCGCTTGTATCCAACACTTCACGTACTTTGCGGGCTAAGATGTGTGGGGTGAAGGGTTTTTGCAAAAAGGCCAGACCAGAGTCGAGCACGCCATGATGAACAATAGCATTGTCAGTGTAACCGGACACGTAAAGGACTTTTAATTCCGGGCGATAAGAGGTTAGCTGTTGGGCTAACTGCGGGCCACTCAGCCCGCCCGGCATCACTACATCGGTTATCAAGAGATGGATCAGGCCGGAGTAGGTCTGGGCAAGTTGGAGCGCTTTTACGCCATTAGGAGCTTCCAGAACTGTATAACTGTGTTCAAGCAAAACCCGGCGAGCCAGGTCACGCACCTCTATATTGTCTTCCACCAAGAGCACAGTTTCGGAGCCATGGAGGGATCGGGTGATGGCTTCAGCAGGTTTGGTCGCTATACCATTTCCCTGAGCCTGGGGCAGATAAACTCTAAAGGTGGCGCCTTGCCCTGGTTCGCTATAAACCCAAATGTGGCCGCCGCTTTGATTCACAATCCCATGCACCGTTGCTAACCCCAGCCCGGTTCCCTTACCTTGTTCTTTCGTGGTAAAGAAGGGGTCAAAGATACGAGCCTGGGTTTCTGCATCCATCCCTTGCCCAGTATCGCTGATGGCCAGCAGAATGTAAGGGCCAGGTTTGACCCCCATGTGAGAGCGAGCATAAATCTCATCCAGTTCCACCTGCCCCGTTTCAATCATCAATTTACCCCCCTGAGGCATGGCATCGCGGGCATTGACAACCAGATTGACAATGACTTGCTCGATCTGGCTGGGGTCGGCTTTTACCCATGCTGCCTCTGTCCCGTGCAGAGTTACCAGTTCTATATCTTCGCCAATCAAGCGATGAAGCATCTCGCCCATATTGGCTACTACACTATTCAAATTTAGCAGCTCAGGTTTTAGAACTTGCTGGCGGCTAAAGGCCAAGAGCTGGCGGGTCAAGGTAGCAGCCCGCTCGCCTGCCTTTTTAATCCCTACAATATCCGAGCGAAGCGGCGAATCTTCAGAGAGGTCGGCAAGCAATAGATTGCTATATCCCAGGATAGCCGTCAACAGATTGTTGAAATCGTGGGCGATGCCGCCGGCCAGTAGCCCCACTGCTTCCATTTTTTGCGCCTGGCGGAGTTGTTCTTCCAGCCGTTTGCGCTCACTAATATCGCGGGTGACGCCCAGAATCCCGCTTGGTTGACCCTCTGGGCCATACATAAACGCCATTTTGACCTCGGTCCAGAGGGTAGAACCATTTTTACAAATAGCTTCTAACTGCAACGTCCGGGTTCTGGGTGAGTCATTCTGATGCAGCTGCTCTTGGGTCAGTTCCTCTTGCAGCGCTTGCCGGATTTCCCTGAGCGAGGGAGAAGTCAAAAAAGTGGCCATGGGTTGAGCTATAACTTCCTCAACGTTATAACCCAAGCTATATTTAATCGAAGGGCTGACGTAGGTCAACCTGAAATTCAGGTCAGAAGTCCAGATGATGTCGGTCGCATTTTCGGCCAATAGACGATAACGCGCCTCACTTTTCCGCAGGGCCTCTTCAGCCCGTTTGCGCTCGGTGATGTGCGCCCATTCACGCAGGGTGCGCTCGGCAACACGAGGCATGTCGGCCAGAGTTGTAGCGGATTTGACAATATAATCCAAGGCCCCGGCCTTCATCGCCTCCACCGCCACCTGCTCGTTCCCGTGGCTGGTCATCACAACCAGGGGAAAGGAGAGGGACTCTTCCACCGCAGGCAGAAGTTCTACGCCTTGACCATCGGGCAAAAGCAAATCGGTAATAACCAAATCCGGCTGGCGGTGGCTGGGCGAGGTCGTCAGGGTGGCCTGCGCCTGGGCTAAACTACCCACCACTGTCAAGCGAAACCGATCAGTATGTTTAGCAAAAGCGCGGCGGATTAATTCGACGTGCGCCTCTTCGTCTTCGACGACCAAGATGTTATGGATTGTTTGTTCGTCCATAGCAATCTCCAAATCCCCCGCTGAGGTATGGTTAGGCTGTGGTGGTGCTTTTGGTCAATCACGGCCAGGTTGGCGGTTCCAGCCCAACCAGTAGTGACTCAGGTCATCCATCAATCGGGTAAACTTATCAAAACTCACCGGTTTGACCAGGTAGCTATTGACATGGTTGTTATAAGCTCTGGTCAGGTCCCCTTGCGCTTTAGAGGTAGTAAGAACCACCACCGGAATACGCCGTAATTCTTCATTGGTCTTGATCTGGCGCAACACTTCCAGGCCATCAATTTTGGGCAGGCGCAGGTCTAATAAGATCAAATGGGGGCGTGGAAAATTCTGCTGTAGTAAATAATCTAACGCTGCCTCACCATCAGCGACATGATAGATTTGGTTGGCCAGTTCATGGTTCTGAAAGCTACGCCGGACCAGCTCGGCGTGGTCAGGATTGTCCTCAACAAGTAAGATGATCCAGGGTGTGTTTTTCAAGGTTTTGCCTCTCTTTGTTTGTTAGTCGTACCATCCGAAAAAGAGTAGGTTGGCATCCCTATGCCAGCCGGTGATGCATAGGGATGCGTCACCCACGGAGTTATTCGGATAGGCTCTTAGTTGTACCATCCGGCAGGGTCAAGCAGAAGGTGCTACCCTGCCCCACACTGTCTGATTCAATCCAGATGCGGCCGCCATGCGCTTCCACAATCCGCTTGACAATAGCCAACCCCAGCCCTGTACCCTCGCTTTTTTGATCGAGTTTAGTGAACAGGCCAAAAACCTTGTCATGGTTGGCGGGATCAATACCGATGCCATTGTCTCGAACATAAATTACCGTCTGCGAGCCATCAAGCCGGCCTCCAATTTCCACACGAGGCTGGGGTTGGTCGCCCATATACTTGACCGCGTTATCCACCAAGTTTTGCAGCGCCTCCCGCAGTCGAGGGTGATCGCCGTAGACCAGAGGGAGATCAGGGGCAATAACAACCTCAACCCCGCGCTGGGCTAACGAACCGGCGACGAGTTCTACAGCTTCGCGGGCTAGCTGGCTCAGAGGGACGGCTTTCACCGGGTTTGTCAACCGGCCAATGCGCGAAAGTTCCAGCAGTTCGTTCAGCAAGCGCTGCATCTTGTCGGCGGCATTGCTGATCCGAGCAAGGTCAGCCTGCATTCTTTGCATATCACCGCTGAGGGCGGCTTGCTCCACATAACCCAGGAAGCCCTGAATGGTAACCAGGGGGCTTTTGAGATCATGAGAAATGGTATAAGTAAAGCGCTCCAGTTCGTCGTTCTTGGCTTCCAATTCCGCAATCAAAGCCTCGCGTTCCGCCTCGATCCGCTTGTGCTCGGTGATATCTATCATGACGCCCCGTAATCGGACAGGATGGTCATTTTCGACCATGACGGTTACGATATCCCGCAGCCAGACAATGCGCCCATCGGCCGCCAGCATTCGATATTCAAAATCATGCTGGCGTTTCTCTTGGGTTGACTGTACGCAAAAGTTAACGGCCCACTCTTGATCTGCCGGATGAATATGATCCTTCCAGAAGGTAGGCTCGGTTAGCCAGCGCTCAACCGGGTAGCCAAGCAGTCGCTCGGCCTGGTGGCTGACAAAATTGAAAGCGAAGGTCTCCGCATCGGCTTCCCAAACGATGCCGTCAAGAGAGTCCACCAGAGAGGCGTACTTCTGTTGTGATTGGCGCAGCGCCTCTTCGGCGCCTTTGCGCTCGGTGGTATCCCACCCAATCCCAACCAACCCTTTAATCTTACCCTGACTATCGCGAAACGGTACTTTGGTAGTTAAAATCCAACGCTTGTGGCCGAGAGGGTTTATATTAGGTTCATCTTTGTTAATCAGGGCTTGACCAGAACTGAGGATAGCTTGCTCGTCGGCGTAATATTCTCTGGCCAGTTCCTCGCTGTAAAAATCAAAATCTGTGTGGCCGATAAGTTTGTCTGGGGTGGTACCCATTAATTGCGCTACTACTTTATTGGCTATCAAAAATCGGCTCTCGGTATCTTTAACATAAATGGCCTCTGGAATATTATCTATAAAGGTACGTAACAAGCTATGCTCCTCTGCCAACGCCATCTCTGCTTGCTTGCGCCGGCTGGTACTTATTACCCAGGCCGTGAGCAAAGCCAAGGCCACTCCACTGGCCAGGGCCATAGTAATGACAGAAGTGCGGATCTGGCTGGCTGCGCCGGTGGATTCCATGATCTCAGGCAATGGGGTGGACAGGCCAATTACCCAGACCAAATCGCCAATAGTTACAGGCGTCCAGGCTGCAATTTCCCGGCCCTTGTCCGGCAACCAGATATACCAGCCGACGCCTTCGCGGGCATTCATAACCGCCTCAGTCATCTCTTGATAATGGCTGGCCCCATGCTCGGCCTGGATGGCAAAAATTTGGGCCATATTTTTGCCCCGATAAGCCTGGGGAAAATCCGAACTGCGGTCAAAGACCACATGGTCAGGCGCATAAATCCAAGCATCGCCGTTTTTTAACAAATGGATCGGAGCAATGAAACGCTCAAATATCTCCTGCTCAAATTCGGCCACGTCGGCACGGCCATGTTCTTCAATCTGTTCAGAAATATATTGTTCTACACTTCGAGCCACAGCCCGCACCATTGCCAACTCCGTCTGCTGATAGACGGCGATGGTCGTTTGCGTTAGAATCTCGGTTTGGCGCAGCACAATATACCAGCCGAAAGCAATGAGCAAGAGCACCACCCCAGGCAAGATCATATTGCGCAGCGACCAACGGCGACCAGTGAAAATGGATGCTATCACTGATGTTACTTTTCCTCTACTCTTAGCGAAATCTGGGGACATTATGCCTCAATGCTCTGGATTTGTTTAGCGGCGAAGTAATAATATCAGCAAGGTAACCGCGCACTTCACTCTTTATGGATTATTAGGTGGTGGAGGTAAGGTAAAGCAGAAGGTGCTGCCCTGGCCAGCGCCCACCGATTCCACCCAGATGCGCCCGCCGTGTACCTCCACAATGCGCTTGACAATGGCCAAACCTACCCCAGTGCCTTCGGCTTGTTGGTCCAGCTTTTCAAACAAGCCAAAAATCTTCTGGTGATAACGGGGATCAATGCCCAGGCCGTTATCGCGCACGTAAAAGATGGGCTGAGCATGGTTATCGCGGACGCCAATTTCCACACGGGGGTGGGGTTGGTGGCCCATATACTTAACGGCGTTGTCCAGCAGATTTTCCAGCAGCTCGCGCAGTCGGGAACGATCGCCGTAGACTGGGGGCAAATCAGGCGCAATAGCTACTTCAACACCCCGTTCGGCCAGCCGACCGGCCACCATCTCTATGGCCTCAGCCGCCAGGTCGCTCAGCAGTGCTGCTTCAGGGGGGTTCATCAGCCGGCCAATGCGCGAAAGTTCCAGCAGTTCATCTAACAACTGCTGCATCTTGTCGGTGGCTTTGGCAATGCGGACTATATCGGCCTGCATCTGGGCAATATTTCCGGCTAAGGCGGCCCGCTCGACAAAACCGAGAAAACCCCTGATCGTAATGAGCGGGCTTTTGAGGTCGTGAGAGATGGTGTAGATGAAGCGTTCCAATTCGGCATTTTTGGCTTCCAATTCACTAATCAAGATTTCCCGCTCCACCTTTTCCTGTCGTAACGACTCTTCGGCCCGCTTGCGGTCGGTCACATCAACAAGCACGGCCAGAGAGCGCACCACCTTGCCGGCGCCGTCCTTTTCGGCGATAGCAGACAGGAGGACATCCATGATCTCGCCGTTCTTTTTGATAAACTGATAGGGCACATTCTTGCACATCCCGGTACGGAAGAAGTCCGGCAGAACAATCTCCTGGGCATATTTTTGAGAGGCCGGGGTCAGAAACTCGACCGATTTTCGTCCGATCACTTCCGCCCGTTCGTAGCCCAGCGATTCCAGCCATAAATTACTGACACTCATCAGCCGGCCCTCCGGGTCTATGGAATGCATCATAACCGGAGTGTTGGTATAAAGGGAACGAAATTTTTCCTCGCTCTCCCGCAGCCTTTCGTCGGCCTGTTTACGCTCGGTGATATCCCGGTTCAGGCCGACCAATCCTACAATCCGCCCTTGATTATCGCAGAGTGGTACTTTTGTGGTAGACAGCCAGCGCATCTGACCGGTCAGGTGGTGTATGGTGGGTTCCTCGTGATTGATGAGAGGTTGACCCGATTGACAGATAGCCTGTTCATCGGCCCGGTATTGTTGGGCTAACTCAAGGGGATGAAAATCAAAATCTGTTTTGCCGATGACCTCATCCGGCGTAGCCGCTCCCAACTGGCGGACAATGGCCGTATTGACCAGAACAAAACGGCTCTCGGTATCTTTGACATAAATATAATCCGGCAAGTTCTCAATCAGGGTACGCAATAAGTTACGCTCTTCCGCCAACGCCGCCTCCGCCTGCTGGCGCTCGACAATTTCGCGTTGAAGCTGCTCGTTAGCCGCTGTCAGTTCAGCCGTGCGGGCCTCGACCAATTTCTCCAGGCGGTTACGGTATTGCCGTAACTCCTCCTCGGCCTGTTTACGCTCGGTGATGTCGTGGTTCATGCCAACCAGCCCCACAATTTGCCCTTGACTGTCCCGAATCGGCACTTTAGAGGTTGACAACCAGCGGATTTGGCCGGCTACATAGCGGTCTATAATGGGTTCCTCATAGTTGAGCAGGGGTTCGCCTGACTGCATGATGGCCTGTTCGTCGGCATAGTATTGCGCGGCCAGTTCTGGCGGATGAAAGTCAAAATCTGTTTTTCCGACGACTTCATCCATGGTGGTTACTCCCAGATTGCGGACTGCCGCCCCATTGACCACAATAAATCGGCTGTCGGTATCTTTGACAAAGATATAAATGGGCAAATTGTCAATCACTGTGTGCAAAAGGGCGCGTTCTTGAGCCAGCGCCGCCTCCATCTGGTGGCGTTCAAAAAGCAATTTCAGGTCTGTTTCGACAGTATGGCAAAACTGCCCCAAGAGCCGCTGGTGGAGTTCGTTGTAAGCGTTGGGCTTATTGTCCAGGATGCAGATAGTACCGAAAATGTCTTCGTTGGGCCAGTTCAATGGAAAACCCAGATAAGAGAGCATGCCCCACTTAAAATCGGAGGCGGAGCGCCAGGACTCATCGGCCAAAGCATTAGGCATCAGTAACGGCTGGCGGGTTTTTATGACAGTTTCGCTATAGAGGTCGGTTTCGAGGGGGACTGTGTCTGTCTGTTTATAGGGATTCCCGTCCGATTCGCTAGAGATGAAGACCACGATTTCCGGCGGCTCAAGCTTTTTGATCAGGGCCGCAGGAACCTGCACGATCTCAGCCAAAAGATTGACGATTTCCTGCCACTTGTAAACGATTTCCGGGGGGATTTCGATCTCTGTTAGATTCATTGGCCCTCCTTCAACCTTGCATGGAGTGAGGCACTTAGGGGTAGATGTTGAATGGAAGAAGAGAATCGTGATAGTTCTTTAAGCATCGAAGATGGGTGAATTAACTTATTCTTTAATTGGAGAGAAAAAGGGGACTCACCGTTCATTCCTCCTTAATGGCGATGCGTCGAATTAAGGGCGGAAGTTCAACTTGATCAAGTTATTGGCGAAAGGAGGCAGGGCGATGCGCTGGATCAATTATCTTGGGTTACATCAATTGTACTCATGGGCTGGTCAAATGCAAACAAAGTTAGGAATTGAGGGTGTAGTCCAATTTTTGGTAAAAACCTCAATGCCGGGCGCGTTTTTTGGCCGCCCGAAGACGGGCTAGGGTGTCGCCGTCAGCAGGGGAGGCCGGCGGTGGAACTGATGGAGATGCGGCGGGGGGTGGCTCAACCGGCCTGACCACAGGCGGCGCGGGATGACTCGGACCAGCCGGGGGTGGGGTGGCTGCGGGCCGTTGAGCGCGCTCGCGGGCCTGGCGGAAAGCCTGCACCGAAGGCGTAGCCGGCTCTAACGGCGCAGCCGGGGCGAGGCGGGGGCCGGGCAGTCGAGCGCGCAGCCAAACCTGGGCTTGTTCCCACTCTCGGCGGCCCAAGCGTAGGCGGCGCAAAGCTACATCGAACGGAAAGAGCAAAGCCGTCAGTAACAGCAACCCCGGCCAGATGGGGTAGCTCTGCCGGCCCACAGCGAGGTTGTGAGCAAAAGTTTGAACCGGATCATTTAGCATCTGGCCGCCGGTGGCGGCAGTCAGGTCGGCCAGCAAGGTAGGCTCGGCGGTGAGCGCACCATATTCGGCGGAGTAGGGCGCTACCAGCCCGGTGGTCTGGCTGGCGAGAGGAATCTGGTTGTCATCTGCCTGGGCATAGGCCGTGACTTGGGCCAGGTAGATCCCTTCTCCCGGCAAAGGCATAATCGCTTCATAGCGATTGGCCCCACTGGGCCGCAGTTCGGTTTCGAGACTCTCTCCGGCAGGAGTCAGTAATTTGGCTGTAATCTGGGCCGGCGGGGCTGTCTGCCCTGCCCCACTCATCGCTGCCTCAAGCGTCGCCTGTCCGCTGTTGACTACTATACGCAAGTCTAACTGCTCATCGCCGGGGCGAGGCAGAGTCCAGGTGACCAACTGACCGGCAAAGTGGGCAAAATCGGCCCAGGTGAGCCAGTTTTTAGCCCAGCGCCCGCTCAAATCGGACGTCCAGGCCGCCGAGCGGCCCAGACCGTACTGCCAGGTGGACAGCAGCGGATCGCCGCGCGGGGTCAGCAGGGCCAGCCGAGCCGCCGTTTTAGGAGTCGTGCCATTGTAACCCAATAACGGCGGAGCCGCCGCCAGGTCGAGGCCGCGCAAGATAGGACTGGCCGGCTCTTCCCCGGCCCCTCCCGTAACCGGCACGGGCAAGAAAGGTTCTTCAATCACATAATCGCCCACCGCCCGAACCGTTTCCTTGAGAAAAATCTGAGGAACCTCGCTCATGGTCGCTGCCGGATAATATTGGCCGCCGCCTTTGCGGGCCAAATCGGCCAGGTACTCGGCTGAACCCCCGCCCGCCGCCACCACCGATAAAGTAATGCCCTGCTCGGCCAACCGAGCCGTCAATTCATCGTAAGCCCCGCTGTGCGACCAGCCATCGGTGAGCAGAATAATATGCTTGAGCCGGGCCGGGAGGGCGGCCAGAGACTCTTCAGCGGCGGCTAAACCGGCGTAGATGTTGGTCTGGCCGTTGGCCGGTATAGCCCCGATGGCCGCTTCCAAATCGTTTGAGCTGACCCCAGGGCTGGGTTCCAACTCCCAATGGGCGCTGTTATCAAAAGATACCACTCCCAAATAATCTAGATTCCCCAGCACGGCTGCGGCTTGAAAGATAGCTTCTTTGGCAATATCTATTTTGGGCAAACCGCTGGGGGCGCGGGTGTAGGTTTGGCGCAAATCGGGGTTGTCGCAGTGGCAAGCGCCCATACTCCCCGATTTGTCCACCGCCAGCACCAGGGCGATGTTCGGCTCCCGGCTGCGGCTGCGCACCTCCATATCCACCGGCAGCGCCTTTTCCAGCGGCGAGCGCAGGTAGCCACCCGCGCCATACCCCTCCGGCCCGCCGACCATTACCAGGCCCCGCCCCAAATCACGCACAAAGCTAGCCAGCATTTCCTGGGTGGCCTCGGGCAAGGCCGGGGCCGGGACATTGAGCAAGATAACGGCGTCGTAAGCGGCTAAATCCGGCAGGGACGCCGGCAGAGCAGCCGGTTGAGTCAGGCTCGACTTGATGCCCGCCGCATCAAGGGCGCTTTTGAGAGCCGTCCCTTCGCCTGGTTGACCTTCGACCAACAGCACTTGCGGCGGGCCGTAAATGGTGGTAAAGGCCGCGCCCCAATTATTTTGCAGGCGACCATCGGCAGGCGCTTCGATTTCCACCCGGAAGCGATGAAAACCGGTTTCGGTCAGGGGCAGATTGAAGGCGAAGCGATTGCGGCCCTGCACCAGCCGCACCGCCCGGCTTTCAACAGGAGTCCCATCAACCAGGAGGCGTAAGGTGGCCTCGGTTGCCCGGCTGGCCATCACCACCACTTCCACGGGGGCAGTCTGGCCCTGGCGGGCCTGGCTGGGCGCCGTAACCTGCTCAACCAAGACTTCGGGCGGGCCGGCCTCGCTGGTTTGCCCCAGGGGATAGACGCTGATTTCCACCTGTCGAGCCGCCGCTAAATCCAGCAGACGGCGGGCTTCGCCCTGAGTTTCCTGCCCATCGCTGAGCAGCACCAAACGGCGCCCTCCTTCGTTGGGCAGTAAGGCCAGGGCCAAGCGCAGCGCCGCCTCGATATCGGTGGCGTTTTTAAGCGGGGTTGAGGTCAGGGCTGGCAGCGCCGGTTCCGGCCGGGGCAGCCGCTCGACCAGGGCATCGCCGCCAAACAGAACCACCGCGGCCTGATCCTCTTCGGGTTTTTGCGCCAGCGCCGCCCGGATAAAGGCTTCGGCCCGCGCCCGTTCTTCACCCGTGACACTGTCGGAGACATCGAGCACAAAAACAGTGGTGATTAAATCGGCCGGGCGCTCGATTTGCGCCCCGGCCAGCCCCAAAATCAGACCCAGCAGCACCAGCAGGCGGGCCATCACGCCTGTCCAACGCTGGCGGCGGTCAGGGGCGTTTCGCGCCGGCCAGCCCAAAATCAAGAACAGCGGCAGCAGCAGAAGCAGCCAGAGAAAAGCGGGATATAAAAAAGAAATAGAGACAGGTAAAAAATTCATAACCAAAACTTTGTCAAATCCGTAAAACGTAAAGCGTAATGAATAGACATTATACCGATTAGACTTATGTCACCCGGAAAGAGCAGGATTATCTGAATGATAGGATCAAAATCCTTTAATTCTGGAAATCCTGCTCTACACGATGGGTAAAAAACGCTCCCCAATTAAATCGATATAATGTCTAATGAACTGTAAACCTTTACGCATTACGTTTTACGCAACAAGGTCCAATATCTAAACAACATACTCCGTTGATAAACCAACCACTCGACGACCAATAGAATCAACGCGCCCAGGGCCAGGGGCCGCCACCACTCCTGATGAGCCGGTGGGAGGGAGGCCGGGAGTGGGTTGGCTTCAGCCGGTGTGACCAGATTTAGCTCGGCTTGCGGGGCGATGCTTGACTCCAGCGGGTTGAAGAAGTTGACAGCGAAACGGGTTGAGGCGACTTCCCCATCGGTTGGCTCCGAGGTTAAAGTATATACACCAAGTTGAGTTGTGGGCGGCAGGCTGATCCGTCCCGCTGCCGGAGTTAGAAGGGTTTCAGCGCCGTCCGGGGTTATCAATCGCAAGCGTTCTATTTGCGCCGGAACGAAAACCGACACGCTCTCGCCCACCCCCAGCAACGGTGGAACCAGCACGCCTGCACCGGGAGACAAATAGTTGAGCAGATTGGCGACCAGGATGGGAAAGGCCGGGCGCAGGGGCAAATCAGAATGCTGTAAGCTAAAGGCCAGGGCAGCGATGCGGCGGCCTTCATTTTCTCCGGCTAGAAGAATAGGAAGGTTGGAAGGTTGGAGGGTTGGAGGATTGGAGGATTGGGTTGCGGCAGAGACAATGGCGCGGCCCCAGGTGGTTGGCGAGAGGACGGTGGTGGTGAGGATTTGGGTGGTGGAGAGGTCAACATTTTGCAGGAGCGGCGGGTCGGCCTGGATGGACTGGATGGTGGGATTGGCCGCTTGACCGAGCACTTCAAATAAGCCGGGAATTGAAGCGGGCGGGGCAATGAAGAGCAGGTTGCCGGGGGGAAGGGAGTCCGGGGTGTAGGAGTCGAAGATGTGAAGGGTGGAGGGTGGAGGGTTGGTCTGCCAGTCTTCGGGAGTGATGACAGTCAGGGTGAGGTTGGTTCCAGATTGTTGAGAACCGAACAAGTTTAAGGCGGTTTGCAAAAAGAAGTTGCCGGAAGTAATCAGTGTTGCCGCCACCGGCTCAGCCGGGTGAACGACGAGCCAGGCCTGGTCATCGAGAGGCAGGACGTCGGTTTGAGTTTGATTTAGGGCGGCCTCAACGGTTTGGGCGGAAGCGGGCAAGTTTTCGACGAGTTGCTCGACATGGCCGCCGGGGGGCAGGTCCAGATCAAAGGCGGTGAAGGGCGCGCCGTCCACATGCAGGGTCAGGCGGCGTTGAGTCGGCTGGTTGCTGTAATTGCTGGCCTGGACAAACAAGGTGGGGGTTCCACCAGAGCCAAAGGTGACAGACAAGGCGCTGATAGCCTGGTTGGCGTCACTTGCGCCAAGCGGAACAAAGCGCAGCGAGGCCGCCAACCGTTCGGGGAGCTCCACCGCCCCATCGGAGAGCAGGATAATTTCAGCGCCCGGTTCCCGGGCGACAACAGCCTCGGCTAACGATATGGCCGGGGCGAGGTCGCTGTTGAAGGCCGTTGGCTGGACGGCAGTCAGGGCGTCCAATGCCTGCCGCCGGTCCTGGCTGGCCGAAACCAGGGTATCCACCTCACCCCCGGCGGCCGCCATGAGGGTCACACGAGTCTGGTCGGGCAGATTGACAATTAATTCACGCGCAGTGGCTTTGGCCGCGTCGAGGCGGGTCTGGCCGTTATCTCCCCCGTCGGTGGCGTTCATGCTGGCCGAAGTATCCAGTATGAGCACGACCGTTTGCCCGACCACTCCATTCGCCTCCGTGGCGGGCCGAGCCAGGGCTAGAATGAGAAGCAGCATGAAAAGAAGCTGCAATAACAGCAGTAGATTCCGGCGCAGTTTTTGCCAGGGCGCGTTGGCTTCAACATCGCGGACAAAGCGCTGCCACAAATAGGTACTGGAGACGACATGATCCTGCCGGCGCAGTTTGAGCAGGTACAGCGCAATAATCGGCGGGAGGAGGGCCAGCAGGGCCAGGGCCAGTGGGGTGAGCAGGGTCACTTGAGGATACCTCGCTGGCGCAGAAAGGCGAAGATAAATTCTTCAAAAGGGGTGTCGGTGGTGACAGGCACATAGGCGATGTTGCGTTGACCGCACCACTCCCGAATTTCAGTTTGCCAGGCGGCCAGGCCGGCTTTGTAGCGGGCCAGGCTCTCGTAATCGGCGGTAATTTCGACGGCGTGGCCGCTTTCGGCGTCGAGCAGGCGTAGGTCGCCGGTCAGCGGCGGGTCTACCTCGTCGGGGGAGAGGAGGTGGATCAGGCTGATTTCGAAGCGGCGGGCGAGGAGGGGGGTGAAGGAGGAGGCGAGGAGGCGAGGAGGCGAGGAGACGTCAGTCTCAAACAGATCGGAGAAGATGAGCAGGGGGCCGGGGTGGCGGGCGTGGGCGGCGTAGCGGGTGAGGGCCTGGGCCAGGGTGGTCGAGCCGCTGGCGGAAAGACCGCTGAGATAATCGAACAGGGCAAAAGCTTGCTGGCGGCCGCGATGGGGGGGGAAGGGTGGCGTGTCGGGGCTGCCCCCCACTGTTGAGACGGTAACGCGGTCCAGGCTGGCCAGGGCGATGTAGCCCAACGCGGCGGCGGCCCGGCAAGCATACGTAAATTTGTGGTCGGGCTGACCGGCTGACTCCGGCGGCCAGTCCATGGAGCGGCTGGTATCAACCAGCAGATGAACGGTCAGGTCTTGTTCTTCGACAAAGAGCTTGAGAAAAAAGCGCTCCAGCCGGGCGTAGGCGTTCCAATCCACCAAACGAAAATCGTCGCCGGGCACATAGTTGCGGTAATCGGCAAACTCCACCGATTGGCCGCGCTTGGGGCTGCGTCGTTCGCCCTGCCACTGGCCGCGTTGGGCTTGCCGGGCAATGAGGGTGAGGGCTTCAAGGCGGCGGAGAAATGAGGAAGGGAAGAGGGTATTGGAAGATTGGAAGATTGGAAGGCTGGAAGGCTGGAAGGCCGAATCAGAAGTCATACGACTCCTGGTCTTCTTTGATGGCTTTGTAGGTTCGATTCCAGCTACCATCAATTTTCTTTTCTTGGAGGGAGCGAATAAGTGCGCCGAGAGTGTTCCAGGTCTGATTATACAAATCGAGAAGGCGGGTTATGTCGGTGGGTTTAACCAGCTTGCGTTCCTGACAAAACTCGACATAACTACTCAACTCGGCCAGAGAGCCTCGAGCAATCTCGCAAAAACGAACATAATCTCCCACAGCATTGCGACCGTAACCCTCAGCAATATTGCCAAACACCGATACCGCAGCTCCACGCATCTGGCCGATCAGTCGAAACTCGCTTTTCGGAAAATATGAAGTTACATCGTAGACCAGATTAGCCAATTGCTTGGCCAGTTGATAAACCCTAAGATCACGAAGGCCTTGTGGATATAGGTTAGTGGAGGGATTCGATGACATTTGTTTTCTCCTTATCTTGTTGTACTGAAACTCTTATTCCAATCTTCCATCCTTCCAACCTTCCATTCTTGCTTTACTCCATTTTATCCAGAACTGTACCTATCACCATATCCGCTGTCACTCCCTCGGCCTGAGCCTCAAACCCTAGAATAAGACGATGCCGCAGCACGGGATAAGCCACGGCATGCAGATCGTCAACGGCGACATTGTAGCGGCCATCGAGCAGGGCGGTGATCTTGCCGGCCAGGATGAGGGCCTGCATGGCGCGAGGGCTGGCTCCGTAACGGACGTAGCGGCGCACTTCGTCGGGAGCGTTGGGGTCGTCTGGGTGGGTGGCGCGGGTGAGGCGGGCGGCGGCCTCGGTGACGTGCCGGGCGATGGGCACGGCGCGGGCCAACTCCTGCATGGCGACAATGGCCGCGCCATCGGCGACCGGGCTGAGCCGAGTTTGGCCGACGCCGGTGGTGCGGTCGGCGATGGTGACCAGTTCTTCGATGGTGGGGTAGGGTACTTCGATTTTGAAGAAAAAGCGGTCGAGTTGGGCTTCGGGCAGAGGATATGTCCCTTCCATTTCCAGCGGGTTTTGGGTAGCCAGCACAAAAAAGGGCGCTTCCAGGCGGTGGGTGGTCCGGGCCACGGTGACGTTTTTTTCCTGCATCGCTTCCAGCAGGGCCGACTGGGTTTTGGGGGTGGCCCGGTTGATCTCGTCGGCCAGGACCAGGTTGGCAAAGATTGGCCCCGGTTCAAAACGGAAGGCCCGCCGCCCGCCGTCATCCTCGCTGATGATATGCGTGCCAACGATGTCGGCGGGCATCAAATCGGGGGTAAACTGGATGCGGCTGAAACGGCAGTCAATCGCCTCGGCGATGGTGCGGACGAGCACAGTTTTGCCCAGGCCAGGCACACCTTCGAGCAGGGCGTTGCCCCCGGCCAACAGGGTAATCAGCGTCCCGCGAATCAAATCGCGCTGGCCGACGATGACCTGGCCGACGGCCTCTTCGATAGCGGTCGCAGTGGCACGGAAGTCATCGGGGGTGAGGGTAGGTTGGGACATAGTTACAAAAATCTCCTGGAAAATAAGTGTCGTGTGTCACGTGCCAAGTGTCAGGTCAAGATTTTTCATCATTGGTGGTGTGCGATAGCTCGTGACGACCGCTTCCTACGTGGTGCGTGAGGCTTTATGTCTCACACACCACGCACTATGTACCACGTTTCATTCCGGCGCAAGCTGCGAAAAATAATCGCGCACCAAATCCCGCATTTCCGGGGGGATGCGCTCCTGCTCCATCGCTTCGGCGGCGGCGTCAGCGTAGGTTTGATAGACCTCGCTGTAGGGAACCAGGGAGGGATTGGCCGCTCCTGGCTGGGGCAACTGCTCCTGGCGGATAATGGGTTGGCCGGCGTCCGTCTCCTGGCCGGCCACAAATTCTGGATCGCCCACTGTCTGCTGGCCGCTGCCGGGCGCGTAAACCGTATCCGAGTCGGTCAGGCTGGCCGGTTTGTTGGGCTGGGTCGGGTCGCCGGCTGCGCCGGTGCGGTTCGCGCCGGGCAGTTGATTGGCGTTTGAACCGCCTCCCCCGCCGGCCTGCTGTCCCTGGCCCGGATTTTGGCCCTGGCCTTGTCCCTGCCCTTGCCCTTGTCCTTGACCCTGACCCTGCTGGCCCTGGGCCAAGGCGCCTTGTTGAGCCAACTGCTGGCGGCTGGCTTCGAGCCGGTCCTGAGCGGCGGCCAGAGCCGCTTGCAAATCGCTGGCCTGGGCTGAGCGAGCCAATGCGCCCTGGGCGGTATCGGCGGCCCGGAGTGCACCGGTAACATCGCCGGACCGGGCAGCTTCGGCCATTTCGAGCAGGCTTGCAGCCAATTCAGCATCAGTAGCGGCAGCTTGAGCGGCCATGCCTTCGAGCGCCTGGGCCAAAGCGTCTTGACCAGCAGCATCCAGCGTGTTCAAGGCAGCGGCTAATTCGGTCAGCGCATCGGCGGCCTGGCCCAAGTCGGTGGTCTTATTGGTTTCGCCGCGAGCCAGGGCGGTCAACTGTTCGGCAATCTGTTCGGCGGCGCTTTGCCGGGCGGCGGCTTGGGGGTCTTGCAACTGGCGCAGTTGGGCCTGGGCGGCGGCCAGGTCGGCCAGGGCTTGCTCCAAATCGCCGGGGTTGGCGGCCAATTCTTTCATCAGTTCGGCCAGAGCAGCCAAGGCTTCGGCCCGTTCCTCGGAGGTGGGGTCGGTGGATTTTTCCAACTCGCGCCTAGCTCTCTCAATCGCTTCGACCTGCTGCTGAGCGGCTTCCTGGATGGCGGCTCGCTGGACGAGAATGGCGTCCATGGGATTGGGCAACCAGGCCAGGGCTAAGATCAAGGCCAGCAGTCCCCCGGCGAACCAAAGCGGGCGGCGGGGAATACGCCAGGGCAGGTCGGCGGGGGTGAGTCGTTGGATGATGGAGAGGGCGTCGGAGAGTTGGAGGGAGGGGAGGTTGGAAGGTTGGAAGGTTGAAGGTTGAAGGTTGGAAAATTTTTCTTCCACTCTTCCACTCTTCCACTCTTCCTTTCTTCCATTCTTCCATGCTTCCAGTTCCAAAGCCGTAGCGAGGCGGTCTTTCAAGTGAAGTTCCTTGTCCAGCCGGCGGGCTACTTGGGGCAGGGGGAGCGGGCGCAGTAAGGTATAAAGGATAACGCCTAGCAGCCAGATTTCCAGGGGCATGGCGGCCCAGAGGTGGCGGTCGGCCATAGGCCAAAAGCGGGCGGCGACTTCGATGAGCGCAGAGACCAGGAAGGCCAACCACAGGGTTGAGACGGCCAGGCGCAGGCCATCGCGCCAGCGCAAGCGACGGCCCAGACGGGTTAAATGGCGGTGTAAAGGGTTATTTTTCATAAAGATTTCTCAGCCTTCGGCTTCGAAATGACATGGAAGTTTGCCCTAATTGACAAAAATAACCGGCGTGGGCGTCGGTAGGGGGGACATCGGAAAAACCAAATCATAGGCGTCCTGGTAAAAAATGGTTCCTCCCAGCAGGCCGTATAGAATAACAATGACGGCGATGACGATGACTATCTGGCGGTCGAGCTGCCAGCGCCGGATGGGTTTGACAAATCGGGTGGCCAGCAAATACAGGCCGGTACTCAAAACAAGATCAAAGGCCAGGGTATAATGCCACAAGGGGCGAAGGGTTTCAATTTCACCGGCATCGCCGCTGACCACCCACGCCCCCCACCCGGCCAAAATGCCGAAGAGACCGGACACACCGCCCTGGCTGCCGGTACGGGCCAGCACCGAGGCCAGGGCGCTAAAGGGATTAATCACCAAGATGGCGCGAGAGGGAAAATCTTGGGTGATAACGCCGGAAAAAATATAGACAAAATAAGTGCCAATAATAAAGATCAAAATGACTAAATAGCTTAAAACAATGGCCTGGATGGTCCGCTTGCGCCAGGCCGAAAAAAACAGGCCGATCATACCAAAGGTAACGGCGGTGGCCCAGATAACCAGAGCAGCCAGAAACAAATCGAGGGTATCAACCCCGCCAAAGATGAAAACCAGGCTGAGGATCGGCACAGCGGCAAAAAGTAACAAAAAAATGTAGCCGGCAGTCGAAACCAACTTACCAAACAAAATAGTATGCGGGGCCAGCGGGGTTGCTTGCAGCATCTCCAGGGTCAGGCGTTCGTGCTCGCTGCTGATGGCGGTGGCGGTGAGGGCCGGGGTCAGGAAGGCCACAAAAAAAAGGCTCAGGTTGGCAATGGCCGCGTAAAGGGCCTGTCCAATAAACGGGCTGAGCGGCATCCCGCTGTAAGGCGGGCTGAGCAGGACCAGGCGGTAAACGCCATAGCTAAACAGGGCCAGAAAAATCAGGTAGATGGTCAGCATAGCAAAGGCCCGCCAGCCGCGCATACGCGAGCGGAACTCTTTGACCATGATCGGATTAGGGTTGAAGTTGAGTGCTTTCACAGCATATCCTTCAGTTAGCGTGTTGCGTGTTGCGTGTTCCGTTATTCGACGCAAGATGCAAGACGTTTTATTTCACCTCTCCCGTTGTAATCTGCATAAAGGCAGCTTCAAGGCTGCTGATTTCTTCGCTAAAGTGGATGATGGGAATTTTGCGCTCGATCAAATGGGTCAGCAGGCCGGCCAGGGCGGCGTCATCCCCGGTAAAATTGATTTGCCAGCCGTCATCGTCCAACTGATAATCGGTGACGCCCAAATAACTGTTCAAACCCGCTTCAATCTCCGGCTGGGCGGCCAACGCGCGCAGACGAAGCCGGCGGTGGCCGTGCATCTGCTGGCTGATCCGTTGGGGTGGGCCGTGGTAAAGCAGGCGGCCATGTTCAATGATCCCCACCTGATTGCACATCTCGGCCAGTTCGGTCAAAATGTGGGAGCTGATAATGATAGTTTTGCCCAGGGCCGATAATTCCTTGAGCAGTTCGCGCATCTCGATCCGGGCGCGGGGATCAAGCCCGGAGGCCGGCTCGTCGAGCAGCAAAATTTGCGGGTCGTGGACCAAGGCGTGAGCCAGGCAGAGGCGCTGGCGCATGCCCCGCGATAGGCTTTCCACCCAGGCATCACGGCGAGAGGCCAGATCAACCAGCTCCAGCAGTTCGTTCACCACGCGAGCGCGGTGTTTGGCCTCTAGGCGGTAGCAGCGGGCAAAGAAATCCAGATACTCCCACACTTTCATATCCTCGTACACGCCAAAAAAGTCGGGCATGTAGCCGACCAGCCAGCGGGCGGCCCCAACATCCTGGCTAATATCCTGGCCGTTCAGAGAAATCTGGCCGCTAGATGGTTCAAGCAGGCCGGCCAGCATCCGCAAGGTAGTCGTTTTACCCGCCCCATTGGGGCCGATAAACCCAAAGAGTGCCCCGGCCTCAATCCGCAAATCCAGGTTGTCCAGGGCGGTGAAGCGGCCGTAACGTTTGGTCAACTGCCGGGTTTCGATGACGCCGGGCTGGGCGCTCATGAGCGCTCCCCCTCCAGCGCAATATCTAAAAAGAGACAGCCGCCCCCATTGCCACCGTTGTTGGATATTCGGACTTGCAGCGAAGCATCGTCCGTATTATAAAAGCGAGCCGTATCGTGGATGGAATTTGAGCCGATTTTGGCATTTTCCAGCAACACCCAGTTCTCCTCGAGGCGGTCGTACAGCTCGATGGTCGGGAGATTGGGCCAGGACCCATCGGTGCGGATATATAAATCCAGGCGCTCAGGTTGGATGTGGTAAAGCTGGCTGGGCAGCGAAAGTTTGGTCTCGGCCGTCCCCTGGTACACATACGACCCGTCGAGACCGGTCCCATAATTACAGGTGCTGGCGTCGCCGGTTAATGAAACCAATTCAAGCTGGCTAAAACCGGGAGGAATCACAACCTGGCGGCTGTCAAAATTAAGCGTTAGGGGATAGTATAAAAGGGTGCTGGCCTGAGTCTGGGTTTCGTACCCGGCCAGCTCAATATCCAGGGTGCTTTTATCCTTCTGCCAGGCGACCAGGAGAGGCCGGTCGTTTAAATCGGGCCGGTTGCCATTAAAGATGGCGCTATCAAGCACACTTTGCTTAAACATGACCTCCCGGTTCGCGTCGCCGGCTCGATTAGATTCATCCTGATAGAGCATATAACTGCCAAAACCGGAGATGATTGAGGTCGAATCATCAAAATCGAGACGTATCTTGGCGGTTTGCCCCGGCCCGAGATTGCCCAATTTTTGAAATTTGGCATTAAAAACAAAAATGAGGTCTTCCCAGGTGGCGCTGCTGCGATTTTCTACCTGTCCCCAAATACTGTGGCGCTCGGCGGTAAGTTGAACGGCCAGCCCCGGCTGCTCGTCCGGCAGCGCTTCGGCCACAAATGACTGCATAGACCATTGGTCAACGGTCAAACCTTGAAGACGCGCCGGATTGCTCTGGCTGACCCGCATCGTTCCGCCCGTATTGACCGAACCGCTCCAGGGATCATAGGCCCCCTGGCCCAGGGGTCTAAGCAGCGTTTCAGCGTTGACCTGAATATCATAACGCTGCCGCCGGGGCGAGAAGATACCCACATAAGTTTGGGCGCGCTTGGCCTGGCCAGCCTGCCCCAGCTCGATAATAGAAATCTGGTTGATAATGATGTCGCTGCCGCGCAAACCAAAGCCCAGCCCATAAGCCAGGCCCGAAAAGACCAGGGTAAGCAGCGGAATTGTAACCCAGGCCCAACTCAACCGGTCGCGCCAGCGCAGCACCAGGTAGTTGACCGGCCCGACCAACAGAATATAACCGGCCAGCAGCAACCCCAAAAATCGGATGGAAGGCAAATCAAGGGCCGGTAAATTGGTCAAAGCATAATACATCTGGCTGTCGCTCATTTGCTGCGGGGCGACATCGGTAGCCCAAAATTGGGGCCAGGCCGCCCCCGGCGAGAGCAGCTTTTCGACAAAATTGGTTACGCCGGCCCAGGCGTTAAAGGGTGATTGGCTCAAGTCCAGGGCCACAAAGTCCACATGACCGGCGCCGAAGGGTAGTTCGATGAGTAAGGCTAAGGCTGAGTCTAAGGCTAAGGAGTTACCGCTCTCTATCTCAGCCTTAGCCTTAGCCTGATTGCTGAGCAAGACGGTTGCCTTAGGCACAGGTTGAGCCTGGGCTATCAAAAACGGGCCGGGCACAAGAATGGGCGCGCCGGTATAATGTTCCAGGCCGGGCAAGGCGGCAACTTCTTGTTGATTGACCAGCGTTACCGGCTGCAACTCGGCCGGCAGTCCGGCCAGGGTGCGGGCCGCGCCTGCGCCGCCGCCAATGACCAACCGCCCACCTTCGGCCACCCAACGGCTGAGGGCGCTGCTTTGAGCCGGGGTCAAAGCGCTGGTATCCACATCGTTCAAAATCAGGGCATTGAGCGCGCGCCAGCCCTCGTGGCGTTCCGGCAGGTCTGCCAACGCCAGATTGATCAGGTCAGCTCGCTCGCGCCGCCCGGTCAATTGCGGCGGGTTCACTGCCGCTAACCCGGCGACATTGACCGAGACTGAGCCAATCACATAACGGTCATTGGGGATGACAGTCAATTTGATGGTCTGGGTCAGATAGGTTTCACCCTCAACCACAAATTCAACTTTAGCCGAACGGGAAAAATTGTTGGGCAGAATGTAGAGGGTGTAACGTTTGCGCGCGCCGGTAGGCAGTTCGGCGGAGAGATTAAAGTCAAGCTGCCCCGTCGGGCTGGTAATGAGCACCCGGATTTCACCGAGCAGGTCGGGGCCAAAATTTTCCAACTCCACAAAAACCGGCAGCCATTCTCCATACTTGAAACGACCGCCAAAACCCGGTTCGGCCTTCATCTCAAGCGCCGAGGCGGCCTGGAGCCGTGCGGGTAAAATCTGGAGTAAGGCTAACAGAGCAATAATGATAACTCTACGCATACAGTCTCAGAGAATCAGGATAAGCCCAAAAGCATAGGCATCCCCATGACGGTTTAACGGGGATTTTTGTTCCACTTAAGCTGTTCCAAGATTTAAATCAGCTATCTTTCATAAGATAAACGGAACACGCAAGACGCAACACGGATTGAATAGCTTTTTCTGGGAACAACCGTAGCTGGGATTATAACACAGATAAGTTTGCCTTGTTTCCGTCATTTTGCCAACATTTCGCCTACTTTTGTTTGCCATACACATATGGCTTGTTGCCCCATAACTTACCTCCCCCACTTTCAAAATTCATAAAACTCAGGATTGACAAAGCCAAAAAATATGGTAATATGGTAGCGTGGTTAGCTGGTAAGAGGTTAGGTGGTAGGACCACACTTCCTGGGGGGCTAATGATGGAAGAACTCTACCGAGAATTTAAGCACGATCCCCTTTACGAAAAAATTGCCCTGCATATCGAGAATCTGGTAAGTTCCGGCAAGTTGCAACCCGGCAACCGGCTCCCCTCTGAACGTGAACTGGCCGAAGGTTTAGGCGTGGGTCGCGGCGTGGTCAGAGAAGCCGTCAAGCTGCTGGCCGAGCGCGGCCTGGTAACCATTTCGCCGGGGCGAGGCACGTTTGTTTCCGGGTTGGACCCGAAGTTTCATTCCGAGCAGCTAGGCCGTCTTTTTAGACGCGGCGGACACTCTTATAATGACCTGCACGAAGTCCGGCAAATATTAGAGGTAGAAATTGCCGGGCTGGCCGCTCAAAAAGCAACCCCGGCCGATCTGGAAAAAATGAGACAGGCCATTGAAGAGATGGATGCCACTGTCTCCCCTTTTACCCAGAGTGAGTTTATCAAAGCTGATACAGCCTTTCACGCTGCGCTGGCCGAAGCCACCCACAATTCTGTTTTTCCCCTGTTCATGGATGTGTTAATGGACCTGCTCGAAGAACCCCGGTTTATGATGTCGCAAATGCCGGACGTGCCTGCTCGCAGCCAGGCCCACCATCGGCTGATTTTTGAAAGCGTCCAACGGGGCGATGCTGCCGCGGCTCGACAGGCCATGTGGCAGCATACCCAGCAGGTGGCCGAAGATATGGAAGTTACGATTAACGCGCATGCGGCTGAGGGAAATCAATTACCCTCTAACCCAGCCTTAGACGGTCAATAAAAGATGCGCCTCAGTAGGGGTTTGATACTGTTAATTTGACCCATTCAAGTAAATAAAAACCTCGTCTTCAATTCATCTAGCCCATTTACCACCGCTTCTGGCTAATTCCCTCATGTTTTTACGTTGGTTTATTTTGCAATAAGCATTTGCCATTCACAGGGGGGTGAATATGACAAAATTTAGCTAATAGAACTATTAAACCCTTAGAAATTTTTGTAACGGGGAGCAGTCTTGTCCTGCCTGGACAAAAGGGGGCTGCTCACAGATTTATGGCGAATCTATTGTAACTCAGGGAGGAGTGTCCTGTGAACGAAAAATCTAAAGTAACCTCTTTTGACCCTCACGGCTTGAGCCGGCGCCGCTTTTTAATCTCGGCGGCAGGCGGAGCTTCGGCCATTGCCTTTGGCACAGTGTTGGGCGCGTGTCAAAGCAGCGCCACCCCCGAAGTGGCAGCCACCACCGAGTCAGCCCCGGTCGCTGAACCCAAAGCGGCCAAAGATTCCTACAAAATGGTTTTTATTCAATTTATGCCTCACACCGTGCCGACCGCCTGGGGTCAGGGCATCAAAGAAATCACCGATATTCAACAAAATATAGATTTTCAAGTGTTAGACGGCCAGGGCAAGTCTGATGTCCAAATCAGTCTGATGGATACGGCTATCAGCCAGGGCGTTGACGCCATTTTTCTGCAACCCGTTGACAGCGTCGGCGTGGCCCCTTCGATCAAAAAGGCCCGCGACGCCGGCATCCCGGTTATCACCTTGAATATTGACTCGACTGAACCACACGCGGCCCACGTAGAGATGAACCACTATTTTGGCGCGATTGATATTGCCAAAACCATGGGCGACATGATGGGCGGTAAAGGCAAAGTGGCTATTCTCAATGCCCCGCCCGGCATTATTATCCGTGATATGCGCACCAACGGCTTTGTGGACGGCTTAAAGCAGCATCATCCCAACATTGAAGTGATCGCCGACCAGGTGGCCGACTGGGACCGCAAAAAAGCCCAGGATGTTTTCTCGGCCATTTTAACCGCTAACCCGGATGTGGGCGGGGTCTATGGCGTCAACGACTCGATGGCGTTGGGGGCGGTTGATGTGGCCAAATCCAAAGGGGTGCTGGACAAGATGGTTATTTTTGGCAACGACGGCGAAAAGGACGCCCTGGAGTCCATTGAAAAGGGCGAACTCAGCGGCACCCAGTATACCGATGTCTGGCAGCAGGGCCGTTTTGCCGCAGCCTTTACCATCGGCATTGCCACCGGCGGCGTTTCGGCTCAAGCCTTTGGCTCGCAAGGTCACGTATTGATGCCTTACATCATTGCCACCAAAGATAATGTAAGCGCTATTCTGCCTCACCAACGCTGGTAAAGGTCTTTCATTAGAGGGAGAAGGGAGTCCAGAGCAAACCTCTGGACTCCCTGAGGGGCTACGGCATGCTCAAAAAGCTAAAATTTGCCAACACGGGCTTGATTATATTTTACCTGGTCGTCCTGCTTATTTTTTCCCTGCTCTCGCCGACCTTTCGCACCGGGGGCAATGTTCAAAATCTGCTGACCGGGTTTTCTCACATTGGCATTATGGCGATTGGGGTCACTTTTCCCATTTTGCTGGGCGGCATTGATTTGAGCGTGGGGGCGATTATGAGCCTGGTGGGCATGGCCGCCTTCGATCTGATCTTGATCTTCGGCCTGCCGGGTTGGCTGGTCATTCCGCTGGCCCTGCTGGTGGGCGCGCTGGCCGGCCTGCTGAACGGTTTTCTGGTGGTCAAGTTCCGGTTAAATCCCTTCATCGCCACCCTGGCCACCATGACCGCTTATCGGGGGGCGACCTACGCCATTTCTGGCCGCAAAATTTTCCCAGAGTTGGGTACGCAGGCCATCACCGACCCGGTTTATCGGGCCATTGATGGGACCATTGGACCTGTCCCCCTGGCCTTTGTTTATCTCATCATCATCATTTTGCTCACCCATTTTCTGCTGCGCTACACCCGGCTGGGGATGGATATGCTGGCCGTTGGTGGCAATGAGCACGCGGCCCGCCTGGCCGGAATCAATTTGACCCGAGTCAAGCTGCTGGCCTATGGGTTGTCGGGTCTGTGTACCGCCATCGCCGCGCTGATCCTGACCTCGCGCATGACCACTTCCACCGAAAGCTTGGGCTTTGGCTTTGAGTTGTCGGCTATTGCCGCGGCCATCATCGGCGGAGTCAGTTTGCAGGGTGGCATCGGCAACACCTTTGGGCCGGCCCTGGGCGCATTTCTGATCGGCACAATTTATATTGGCATGACCCTGCTGGGGGTGACCACGTATGCTCAGCCGGTCATCGCCGGGGTTATTTTGATGGGCGCGGTGGGCTACGACCAATTTATGAAAGCCAGGCGCGAGCAGGAATGGCTCAAGCGCCAGCATGTTGAGTTAAGCAAAGGGGCCGGCTGAGCATATGGATGACAAGGCTGTGTTGCGCGCCCGCAACCTGAGCAAACGTTATCTGGCCGTCCAAGCCCTGGCCGAGGTCAACCTCGACATTCAAGCGGGCGAAGTTCACGCCTTGCTCGGCAGCAACGGCGCGGGTAAATCTACCCTGGTCAAAATTTTAACCGGGGCCATTACGCCCGACACGGGTGAGGTGCTGCTGAACGGCCAGCGCATCCCCCCCGGCAATCCCAAAGCCGCGCTTGAGGCCGGTATTAGCTGTATTTACCAGGAGTCAAATCTGGTTCCGGCCCTCTCGGTGCTGGATAATATTATGCTGGGCCGCCAGCCGACGCGCGGGCCGGGGCTGCTGGACCGCACCGCGCAGCGGGTATTTGTGAGGTCATTGTTGGCCAGGAACGGCCTGCTGCTCGACCTGGATACGCCGGTGCAAGCCCTGCCTACCGGCCAGCAAAAAGAAGTGGAAATTGCCAAAGCCCTGTCGCTTAAAGCGCGGGTGATTTTGATGGATGAACCGACCGCCTGGCTGTCTCAAGTGGAAGTAGAGACGCTCTTTCGGGCCATCCGCAACTTAACCCGCGAAGGCGTGGGGGTGCTCTATATCTCGCACGTGCTGGACGAAATCTTTACCATCGCCGACCGGGTGACGGTGCTGCGCGACGGCAAGGTGCATTTAGCGGCTCCTATCGGCCAGATTAATAAGGGCGCGCTGGTACAGGCGATGCTGGGCCGCCAGCTTTCCGCCGAGACGGACCAATGGCAGCATGAACTGCATCCCTCATCCGCCGGGCCGGTCGCGCTGGAATGTCGAAATTTGAGTAAAGCGGGGCTGTTTGAAAACATCAATCTCAGCGTTCACCGGGGCGAAATTGTGTGCATCACCGGGCTGGTGGGAGCCAAGCGATCTGAGCTGGTGCGGACTCTGTTTGGGGCCGAAAGAGCCGATCAGGGTGAGGTTTTTATTCACGGTCAGGCGGTGATTTTGCGCCGGCCACAAGATGCGATTGACCGCGGGCTGGGTTTTGTGCCCGAAGACCGCCGCCGCGATGGCCTGTTTATGAGCCTGTCGGTTAACCACAACCTGGCCCTGGCTTCCTTAAACCCACTGACCCGGCTGGGCCTGGTTTCGGGGCGGTTGCTGAATGGGTTGGGCCAAAAACAGGTGGCCCGTTTGGGCATTGTCCCGCCTCGGCTCGAAACGCCGGTACGGAATTTGAGCGGCGGCAACCAGCAAAAGGTGCTGGTGGGGCGCTGGCTGGCCAGCGGCGCGAACATCATCATTCTGGATGAGCCGACCGTAGGCATTGACGTGGGGGCCAAGGCCGACATTTACCAACTGCTGCGCCACCTGGCCGCCGAAGGCGCGGCCATCCTGATTGTCTCCTCTGATATGGAGGAGGTTATGACGATTGCCGACCGGATTCTGGTCATGGCCCAGGGGCGGCTGGTGGGCAATTTCCTCAAAGGGCAGGCCAGCCAGGCGGAGATTCTGCGCGCGGCCGGGGGAGAATTGGCTTGATGACCACACTTAACCTGAAAACCGAGGCCAAAATGAAGAGCCTGACCTCCAAAGAGTGGGTCAAAGAGTATGGGTTGCTCCTGATTATGGGGCTGGTTGTCCTTATTTTTGCGGCCCTGGAACCGGCCATGCTCCAGGTAGACAACTTGATCGGCATTGTCTATCAAGTCTCCATTATCGGCACGATGGCGGTCTGTTCCACTTTTGTGATTCTGCTGGGCGGGATTGACCTGTCGGTGGGGTCGGTGGTGGCTTTAGCCGGGCTGCTGGCCGCTTTTACCCTGGAAGCAACGGGGCAGGCGCTCGCGCCGGCGCTGCTGGCCGGGCTTGCGGTTGGGGTGGGGGTCGGCCTGGTGAATGGGCTGGCCATTGCCCGCTTCAAGCTGCCGCCCTTTGTCGTCACCCTGGCGATGATGAGCATTGTGCGCGGCATTGCCCTGCTGTCGGGCGAGGCCTCCTTGCATTTGATCCGCGGGCCGGAGTCGTTCCTGTTTATCGGCGGCGGACAGTGGCTCGGGCTGCCTTTTCCGATTTATCTGTTTGCTGTGGCCGCAGCGGTGATGTTTTTTGTCCAGGTTAAAACCCGCTTTGGCCTGACCGTCTTTGCCATCGGCGAAAATGAAGAGGCGGCTCGATTGTGCGGGCTACCGTTGATGCAGACCAAGACAGTGGTTTACATTCTCTCCGGTCTGGGCGCAGCCATCGCCGGGATTATTTTGGCCTCACAAGTCCACACTGCCACCGCCACCTATGGCAACGGCATCGAGCTGGATGTGATTGCCGCCGTTGTCCTGGGCGGCACCAGCCTGATGGGCGGCAGCGGCTCGGTCCATCGCTCGGTGCTGGGGGCGTTGCTCATCGGCATTATCAACAATGGCTTGAGTATTCTCAATGTCAGCATCGAACTGCAACTGGTGGTCAAGGGACTGATTATTGTGGCCGCCCTGGCCTTGGATGGCTATTTTCGAGCGGAGAAACGATAGTGTCCATCACGATTACCGATATTGTGGCGCGAGATATTCGCTTCCCCACTTCACGCAATTTGGACGGCTCTGATGCCATGAACCCCGACCCGGATTATTCGGCGGCTTATGTGGTGTTAAAAACGGACAGCCCCGACGGCCTGGAAGGGCATGGCCTAACCTTTACCCTGGGCCGGGGCAATGAGGTTTGCCTGGCCGCGATTAGGGCGCTGGCCCCCCTGGTCCTGGGCCAAACCCTAGAGTCCTTTACCGCCCATATGGGCCAATTCTGGCGCAGATTGACCAGCGACAGCCAGCTCCGCTGGATTGGCCCGGAGAAGGGCGTAATTCACCTGGCTACCGCCGCCATTGTCAACGCCGTCTGGGATTTGTATGCTAAAACAGAGGGCAAACCACTCTGGAAGCTACTGGCCGATATGACCCCGGAAGAGCTGGTCGCCTGTATTGATTTTCGCTACATCAGCGATGCCCTCACTCCACAAGAGGCGCTCGAACTCCTCCGCCGCCAGGCTCCTACCCGCGCCCAGCGGGAAGCGGAGATGCGCGAAATCGGTTATCCGGCCTATACCACTTCGGCGGGCTGGCTGGGCTACTCCGATGACAAGCTGCGTTTGCTGCTGAATGAGGCGCTGGCTAACGGCTGGACACGCATTAAGATGAAGGTGGGGGCTAATCTGGCCGACGATATGCGCCGGGCAGAGATTATCCGCCAGACGATTGGGCCGGACCGCATCCTGATGATGGATGCCAACCAGGTCTGGGATGTAGACGAAGCGATTACCAATATGGCTCACCTGGCCCGCTTCAATCCGCTGTGGATAGAAGAACCGACCAGCCCTGATGATGTACTGGGCCACGCCGCGATTGCCCGGGCCATCGCCCCGATTGGGGTAGCCACCGGCGAACAGGTTCAGAACCGGATCATCTTCAAACAATTGCTACAAGCCCAGGCCATCCAGTTCTGCCAGATTGACGCCGTGCGGCTGGGCGGGGTTAATGAGGCGCTGGCTGTTTTGCTGCTGGCGGCCAAGTTTGGGGTGCCGGTCTGTCCCCATGCCGGCGGCGTGGGTCTGTGCGAATATGTTCAGCACTTATCTATCTTCGATTATATCTGTGTCAGCGCCAGCCTGGAAGGTCGCGTTATCGAGTACGTGGATCATCTCCACGAACATTTTATAGATCCAGTGATCATCAGGAATGGGCGATATATACCGCCAGTCAGGCCGGGATACAGCGTTGAAATGCGATTAGAGTCGCTGCATACCTATGAGTTCCCCACCGGGCCGGCCTGGGTCGCTGTTCAGCCCCTAAAATCGGAAGGAGAGATGGCTATGTTTATCCGTGCCCCATAGGCGAAACACTCCCTAGGTTGAGGCACAAAGAGGCGAACTAAAAAAGGAGATACCACCCCATCGCCAAGTCAGCCGGTATCTCCCCAAGTTCAGCAGGACATACGGCTGTCGTCGCTCGCCTTTGAGTCAGGCAGCCCTGGTGTCCCGCCTTTTTGGATTATACTCTACCTCAACCGAGTTAGCGAATGAGTAGTTTAACTATCGGGTAAAAAATAATCGTAACTGTTCAGCCATGTCATTTCGACCGCGGGGAGAAATCCCCTAAACCTTACTTTTACGTATTGTATCTTGGGGACGCTTTACGTCGACTTTCGATCTCGAAATGACATGACCTTGAGTAGTAACCTTTCACTTAACTATGGAGAAGATAAAAAATGATAAAAGTAAGATGGATAGCAACATTGGTGGTAGTTGTTCTTTTGAGTGTGATTGCCGCTCAAGCTGAAGCCCAAACCAAACCTTTTGAGGGCGTCGAGATCAACATTTTGACGTTTGTGGGTCCCCAAGTCGCCGAACCGTTGCAGCGGCGCGGCCCTGACTTTACCGAACTTACCGGAGCTAAGGTCAACGTGGTCACAGTCCCCAACAGCGAACTGTACCAGAAAGCCCTGACCGACATGGCCACGGGGACCAACAGCTTTGACGGCTTTCTTTTTGCCCCATCGTGGATTGTTGACTTTGCCCCCGCTGGATTCCTGGAACCTCTAACCGAGCGGGTCAATGCCGATGAAGCCCTAGAGTGGGACGATATAGCCCCTTTCTTCCAAGATTTCAACTCCTATCAAGGGGAAATTTATAGCATTCCGCTCGACGGCGACTTTCATATGGTTTACTATCGGATTGATTCATTGGCCGAGGCGGGTCTGGAGCCGCCCAAGACCTGGGATGACTATCTGAATGTGGCCAAAACGCTCCACGGCAAAGACCTCAACGGCGATGGCGAAGCCGATTACGGCTCGTGTATTGCCAAAGCCAAAGCCCAGCAATCTTACTGGTGGATTACCTCGATTGCCGCGCCTTTCATTCAAAGCCAGGGCACGTCGCAGGGCGTTTTCTTCAACACCGCCGATATGGAACCCCTGTTCAACAATGCGGGTTTCAAACGCGCGCTGGAGATTTATAATGAAACGACCCAATACGGCCCGCCCGATGAATTGAATCTGGGCGTGGGCGACACCCGCGGCCTCTTTACCTCTGGTCGCTGCGCTTTGACCATGGACTGGGGCGATATTGGCACACTGGCGATTGACCCGGCGACCTCGAAAGTACAGGATAAGGTCGGCTCGGTCATCACCCCCGGCTCGACCGAAGTGCTGGATTGGGCCACCGGCGAACTGGTCCCCTGCGATGAAACAACCTGCCCCTATGCCATTGACGGCGTGAATCACGCCCCGTTTGCCTCTTTTGGTGGTTGGGCCGGCGCGGTCAATGCCGCCGCCGATCCGCAGAAGAAAGATGCGGCTTATGCCTTCTTCTCTTACATGGCGCAACCGGCTCAGGCCAACGAGGACGTGACCATCGGTAAAACCGGCTACAACCCCTATCGTTTTTCCCAACTCTACAATCGGATCCCCTGGATTGAGGCCGGGATGAGTCCAAAAGCCTCCTTAAATTACCTGCTGGCCATCGAAGACAGCCTGAACAGCCCCAATATGGTTTTGGATCTGCGCATTCCCAAAAACCATGATTATCAGCAGGTTAAACTGGATGAGGTGATTGCTCAATATCTGGCCGGCGAACTGGATGCGGATCAAGCCGCCCAGACCCTGACCGATGCCTGGAATGAGATTACCGACGAAGTGGGCCGCGACCAGCAGCTTGAAGCCTACAAGGCTACCCTGGGCGCGCAGTAGCATTACCAAAAAATTTCCCATTGCAATAGTAGTGACGACTTTAGTCGTCTAAAAACAACTATAGTCGTCACTACCAATGTTTCATGTAACCTTTGAGGAGACAATGATGCAGATTGAACGTGACCCTCAAACCCTGGCCCAAATGGAGTCACAACCCGGATCCGCGCTCTCAATACCGGGGCGTTTGCATGGATTAACCGGCCAGGCAGAACGAGTGTCAAGCTCAATATTTCTGTGGCCGGCCGTGTTGGCCCTCTTGTTTTTGTCAATCTTCCCCTTGATTGTTTCGCTTTACCTCTCCTTAAGCCGCTTCGATTTAGCCAAAGGCGGTTTTAAGTTGACCTTTATCGGGCTGAGTAATTATCGCAAACTGCTGTTTGGGTCTGAGAAAACCCACTTTCTGGGCCTTTTTGCATCGAGTACGCCCTGGCATTGGCTTATTTTTGGCCTGGTAGTTGTAGCTTTAGTCGTTTTCCTGGCGCGATATATACGGCGCGGGAATATTTCAGGAGGTGGGTTGCTGGGACGGGTGCTGATGGCGGCGGGGTTGGCGGGGCTGGCCTGGATGGTCATCCACACTTTTGGCCCCGGCGGCCGGCTGGGCACCTTAAGCGTGACCCTGGTCTTTGTTTTTGTCGGTATCTTTTTTCAGTACAGCCTGGGCCTGAGCCTGGCTTTGCTGACCGTGCAGCATCTGCCGGGGCGGCGCTTCTTTCGAGTGATATTTTTACTGCCGATGATGATTACCCCGGTCGGCGTGGCTTACATGTTTCGCATGATGACCGATACCGACAAAGGGCCGTTCAATCCGCTGTGGCAAGCCGCCGGCCTGGGCAACTTCTCCTGGTTTAACGACCCCTGGGGAGCGCGGACGGCCATTTTGATTGCCGATATCTGGCAGTGGACGCCCTTTATGTTTATTGTCCTCGTCGCCGCGCTGGAGAGCCAATCCATGGAACCGCTGGAAGCGGCCATTGTAGACGGCGCTACCCCCTGGCAGATCTTCCGCTACATTACCTGGCCGGCCATCTTGCCCGTAAGCATGACCTTAATTTTGATCCGCATGATCGAAGCCTTTAAGATTGTGGATCTGCCCAACGTAATGACCAACGGCGGCCCCGGCACCGCCACCGAGTCGCTGACGTTGCAAGCTTTCATTAATTGGCGGGCCATCGAACTGGGCAGTTCGGCGGCGGTAGCTTATATGCTCCTTATTACCGTCACTTTTTTTGGCCTGATTTTTGTCAATTTAATTCGTCACCAAGCTGTGGAGAAACTTTAAGGGTAGCAAAGTTGCAGGGTAGCAGGTAGCAGATTGCCAGATCGTATAAGTCTATCTGACTACTGACTACTGTTTGAAGGAGAGACTATGAACTATCTATTTCGACGCAAATCGCTTTATATGCCCTCACCGGCGGGGATTTTTTTGGCTTACCTGGCCCTGGGGCTGTGGACGGTAGTGGTCTTGCTGCCGATTTATTGGCTGGTGGTTACTTCCTTAAAACTGCCCATTCAGGTGGCCGAAGGCCCCTTCTACATCCCATTTGTTGATTTTCAACCCACTTTAAATTCCTGGAAATATGTTTTGATCGGCGACCTGAGCAACGACACCTTACGTACTTATGCCAACACCCTGATTGTTGCGCCAACCAGCGCCTTGTTAGCCTTGCTCCTCGGTACTGCGGCGGCTTACGCTTTGGTTCGTTTTGATTATCAACCGCGGCTGGGCGCCATTTTTTCATTCATTGGCTGCCTCATCCTGACAATTGTTGCCATCATTTTGAGTGTACCCTGGCAGGTAGCTATCGCAGCGGGGCTGGCTATTTTTATTATTATTATCTTCACGATTGGCCGGCGCTTCAAACGCGCTCTGGGCAACGAGGATATTGCCTTTTGGATGATCTCCCAACGCATGCTGCCGCCCATTGCGGTGGTCATCCCGATTTATATCTTATTTCAGCAATTAAACATGCTGGACACTCACGCCGCCTTGATTATTACCTATGTGGCAGCCAATTTGCCCATTGTCATCTGGCTAATGCGTGATTACTTTCGCACCATCCCCATCGAATTGGAGGAATGTGCCGCCATTGATGGGGCCTCACGCTACCGCATCTTCTGGTCCATTGTGCTGCCGCTGGCGGCGCCCGGCCTGGTGGCGACCTTTCTGTTTGTCCTCGTCTTTACCTGGAATGAATATCTGCTGGCCTTGTTTCTCTCCGGGGCCAAAGTGCAAACTTTACCCTATGTTATCTCCTCTCAAAATGCCACCCGCGGGCCGCAGTGGTGGGATATGTCGGTGCTGATTCTGATTATGATTGTGCCGGTTATTGCCATGGCCATCGCCCTGGAGCGTTACATTGCGCGGGGATTGTTGGTTGGCGCAGTCAAAGGTTAAAGGAGTTATCTATGGAGTATCGTCAACTGGGCAAAACAGGGCTGAAGGTATCGGCCTTAAGTTATGGAGCGTCGTCGTTGGGCGGCGTTTTCCATGAGATTGACGAAACGCAGGGCATCAAAACAGTTCACGCGGCGCTGGACCTGGGCATCAACTTTATTGATGTTTCGCCTTACTATGGCCTGACCAAGGCTGAAACCGTATTGGGTAAAGCCCTCAAAGGCATCCCCCGCGACCGCTATTACCTGGCTACCAAAGTCGGACGCTATGGCGGGGATCAGTTCGACTTTTCGGCTGAGCGAGTGACGGCCAGTGTAGACGAAAGTTTAGCCCGGTTGGGCGTTGATACCATTGACCTGATCCAGTGCCACGACATTGAGTTTGGCTCACTGGATCAAATTGTCGAGGAAACCCTGCCAGCCCTGCGCCAACTTCAAGCCCAGGGTAAAGTTCGGTTTGTGGGCATTACCGGGTTGCCGCTGAAAGTTTTCGAGAGGGTGCTGGAGCGGGCAGAGATTGATACCGTTCTGTCTTACTGCCACTATGAATTGAATGACACTTCGCTGGCCGAACTAATCCCGGCTTTGCAGGCCAAACACATCGGCATTATCAGCGCCTCACCCTTGGGCATGGGATTGCTGACCGAACGCGGCGCGCCGGAGTGGCATCCCGCGCCCGCCGAGATCAAAGAAGCCTGCGCCCGAGCCGCTGCTTATTGTCGCAGCCAGGGGGTGGATATTGCCCAATTAGCCATCCAGTTTAGCCTATCTAACCCGGATATTGCCACCACCCTGGTTAGCACGGCTACCCCCCCAAATATTATCAAAAATGTAGAATGGCTGGAAACGCCCCTCGATCAGGCTTTATTAACTCAAGTGCAGGCTATCTTGGCCCCCGTCAAAAACCAAACCTGGCCGAGCGGCCGGCCCGAGAATAATTGATGGTGACTACTATCTACCGTCTACAGTCTACTATTTTTAGGAGCAATACACTTCAAATAAGGCCGTAGCATAGGCCTTGTGCCCGCCCACAAGGGGCTAAACTACGTTATTTGAAAAGTATTGTTTTCAGGAGACTTCGTGAAAACCATTATTCTTGAGCAGCCCGGCGTCCTGCGGTTGGCCGAGACTGACCCACCCGGCCAACCCGGTCCCGGCGAAGCCCTGGTGCGGGTGCGGCGGGTGGGTATTTGTGGCACAGATTTGCACGCCTTTGCCGGCCAGCAAAATTTCTTTAGTTATCCGCGTATCTTGGGGCACGAATTAGCGGTTGAGGTCGCTGTCATTGGTCCTACTGAGCAGACTTTAGACATTGCCGTTGGCGACACCTGCTGTGTTATCCCTTATCTGCACTGCGGCCAATGTATTGCCTGCCGCCGAGGCAAAACCAATTGTTGTGTCAAGATGCAAGTGCTGGGCGTTCACCGAGACGGCGGCATGCAAGAATGGATCATCGTTCCGGTAGACAAGCTGCTCAAAGCTGAGGCGATTCCCCTGGAGCATCTGGCGCTGGTCGAAATGCTCTGTATTGGCGCGCACGCCGTTAAACGAGCGCAATTGGAGGCCGGGGAGACGGCTTTAGTCATCGGGGCTGGCCCGATTGGCCTGGCCGTGTGCCAATTTGCCCTGCTAAGTGGAGTCAAGGTGATAGTGTTGGATATTAGCGACAAACGCCTTGAATTTTGCCGCCGGCATTTCGCCGTTGAAGCCGTTATTGACGGCAAAGGTGATCCACTCACTCAGATTCACGCCCACCTCAAAGGAGAGTTCCCCACAGCGGTTTTCGACGCCACCGGCAGTTCCAAGTCAATGAATCAGGCTTTTGGGTATGTTGCGCACGGGGGCAGTCTGACTTTTGTGGGCCATTTTCCCGGTGATGTCACTTTTCACGACTCTGATTTTCATCAGCGCGAAATGACTCTGCTGGCCAGTCGCAACGCCACTTACGATGATTTTGCCTGGTCCATCCAGATGCTGCAACAAGGCCAGATCAACTTGATCCCCTGGATCACCCAGCAAGTTTCGCCGGAGGAAATTATCACCGCCTTCCCCACCTGGCTAGACCCGGCCCAGGGGATGATTAAGACCATGTTAGAATTTTAGCTTAAAAGGGTTGTTTCAGCTTCAAGCACAACCGTTAGCTGGCATAAGCCACTACCGGCCCCTCAACTGTGACTTGAACGGGAGCGCCTGGAGACAAATCAAGACGGGGTTGGGTACGGGCTTGCAGACGCAGCCCGGCGGGTAAAGCTATCTCGACCAGTTGATCGTGGCCGAAAAAGCTGATCCGTTCCACCCGGCCAGGGCCGGTGGGATCGGGTTGCAGGCGAGCCATCTCTGGACGGATGAGGACCTCCACCGGCCCATGCGCCGTTTCGACTAGGGGCAGTTCGCCTAAAGGGCATGATACAGTGGCTCCATGCGCCACGCCGGTCAAAAAATTGGCTTCGCCGACAAAAGCGGCTACCTCGCGCCGGGCTGGGCGGAGATAAAGCTGCTGCGGTGAGCCGATTTGGAGAATTGCGCCCTCGATCATCACCGCTACTTCGTCGGCCAGACTGAGCGCCTCTTCCTGGTCGTGGGTGACAAAAATGGCCGTGGCCCCGGCCTGACGCAAAATCTGGCGGACTTCCTCACGCACGCTCTGACGCAGAGCGGCATCCAGGTTGGAAAACGGCTCGTCCAGCAAAATCAAAGCCGGTTGTGGGGCCAGGGCGCGGGCCAGGGCGACCCGCTGCTGCTGTCCGCCCGACAGCTCATGGGGCATACGCCCGGCTACCTCAGGCAGGCCGACCAGGCTCAACATGTCTGCCACTCGCCCCTTTTTATCTACCCCTTTGGCGATACCATAGGCGATGTTATCGGCCACATTCAGGTGGGGAAAAAGGGCATACTCCTGAAAGACCATGCCCACACTGCGCTGCTCCGGGGGCACATACAGCCCCGGCGCGTTAACCAGCCGCCCACCGATTTCGACTTCTCCCTGATCGGGTGTCTCAAAACCGGCCAGCAGGCGCAAGGTCGTGGTTTTGCCGCAGCCGCTCGGCCCCAACAGGGCCAAAAAGCGACCTCGCGTCAAGGTTAGATTGACATTCTCAACCGCGCGAACCCGGCCAAAATTTTTGGAAAGTCCCTGGCAGCGTACCGCAACCATCTACCGGCGCAGCCCTTTTTCTTCCTGGGTCAGAATGATCCAGACCGAGACCGCCGAAACCAGCACCAGTAACAAGGCCGGAGCCGCCGCCTGGGCAAAAAAGACTTGTTCGGTGGCGCTCCAGATGCGGGTAGCCAGGGTTTGAAAGCCAGTGGGTCCCAACAGCAGCGTGGCCGGCAGTTCTTTCATGCCGGTCAAAAAGACCAGCGCCAGACCGGTGAGCAAGCCAGGTTTGAGCAGCGGGACGGTAATTGAGGTCAGGGTTTGGCCGGGGGTGCGCCCCAGACAGCGAGCAGCTTCTTCCAGGCGAGGGCTGACTTGTAGCAGCGAAGAGCGGGCGCTGCCAATGGCCTGCGGCAGAAACCGAACCACATAGGCAAATATTAACATAGCCAGTGTTTGGTACAGAAAGGTGGCGTAATTGGCCCCAAAGAAAACCAGCGCCAGGGCAATGACAATACCGGGCAAAGCATAACCGATATAGGCGCTGCGCTCCAGCCAGCGGCTGCGCTTGCCCGGAAAACGGACCGACAGCACCGCCAGCGGGATCGCGGCCAAAATTGCTATCAGCGCGGCCAGGCCAGAAGCCGAGACAGAATTAAAGACGATGTTCAGCCCCAACTTGAGTTCCTCGCCGATGAGCCAGCCGCGTACCAGCCAGAAACCCATGACCCCCAGGGGCAAGATTACCCCTAACAGTGTAACCAGTCCGCAAAAAACCAGGGCCAGTGGTTTCCACGTCCCCAGTTTGATGATGGTGGGAGGACGCTTGGCCCCCGCGCTGCTGCGATAATAACGGGCCTTTCCGCGCAGGCGAGACTCGGCCAGGAGGATGGCCAGGGTTAAAATGACCAGGAGCAGGGCCAGCACGGCAGCCACGCTGCGGTCCAGCGAGGCGCTGTATTGCAAGTAGATCGCTCGCGTAAACGAGTCAAAACGCAGCAGCGAAACTGCCCCAAAATCGCTGAGGGTGTAAAGCGCCACCAGCAAGCCGCCGGCCAAAATCGAAGGACGAAGGTGCGGCAGAGTAATCTCCCAAAAAACACGGCGCGGGCTGCGGCCAAAACTACGGGCGGCTTCTTCCAGGCTGGGGTCCAATCCGCGCAAAGCGGCTCGCACACTCAGCAGAACGTAGGGATAGGTAAAAAGGGTCAGCGCCAACAGCGCACCAGGAAAGCCATAGATCGAAGGCAGCCGCTCGATGCCCAGCGGTTCCAGCCAGTCCTGGATCATCCCTTTTGGCCCCAACGCCGCCACCAAAGTAAAAGCCCCCACATACGAAGGCCAGACCAAGGGCAGAACTGTGACCACCGCCCAAAATTTGCGTCCCGGCAAATCGGTGCGAACCGTAAGCCAGGCCAACAGCACCCCTATCACTACCGCCGCTCCTGTCACCGCCAGGGCCAGCCCGGCGCTGCCGGTAAAAACTTCCAGGGTACGCGGCTGGAGCAAAATAGTCCAGACCTTGCTGCCTACCCCGGCGGCCCGGATGATCAGGTAGCCAACCGGCAAAAGCGCCGCGGCCGCAATCAGAGTGGCCGCCATTAAGAGGAAGAAGGGAGGCTGCGTGCTACGGCGGCTTAGCCAACCGAGTTGAAAAGTGGTCCGAAGCGCGGCCAGTTTACTGGGGGCAAGAGCTTTGCTGTTGGTTGCAATCATCGCGTTAAATTATCCTTGTAATATAAAACCCTGATCCTGAGCAAAAAAGAATGGCGAATAGGCGAATGGCGAATCAGAATCACTATTCGCCATTCGCCATTCGCAAAAAGGATCGACAATTTTTTGTCGCTGTGAGGGCGTAAGCGCCTATTAGCTAAAAATGGCTTATCTCAGGCAAGTTATAAAATCCCCAACTCCTGTAACAATTGCAGCGTGCCGTCCAGGTCTTCCAGTTTGGTCAGGTCAACATTGGGGGTTTGGATTTGCTGAAGCGGGATCAGGATCGGGTTGAGCTGTATATTGGCCGATAAGGGATACTCATTGGTTTCGGTGTTAAAAAACTGCTGCGAACTTTCGCGCAACAAGAAGCGCACAAAAGCTTCGGCTGCGTCTTTGTTGTCGGTGGTGTTGACAATGCCCACCCCGGCCACATTGACCATCGCCCCAACATCGCCGGCGCGGGGATGATAATTGCGCACCGGGAAATCTTCGCCTTCTTCGGCCAAAAATTGGAACAGATAATAATGGTTAACAAAACCGGCGTCAATTTCACCAGCCCCTACGGCTTGCACGATGGGCGCATTGCCGGGGAAAACAACCGGCTCATTAGCCTGAATACAGGAGAGCCACTCCCTGGCCCGCTCTTCGCCTTCAACCACACGCATGGCGGTGACAAACGCCTGGAACGAGCCGTTGGTGGGGGCCCATCCGAGGCGGCCCTTCCATTCCGGGGCGCAGAAGCCAAATATATCGTCGGGCAGGTCGGCTTCGCTCAACTTATCCGTATTGTAGACCACCACCCGCGCCCGGCCCGACGTGCCAACCCACAACCCCTCCGGCGAGCGGAAGCGTGGATCAACCAAATTCAGCGCATCTTCCGGCAGAGGAGCCAGTTGTCCGGCCTGGGCCAGCGCCCCCAGCGCCCCGGCATCCTGGCCATAGTAAATATCAGCCGGGCTGTTGGCCCCTTCTTCTAAAATGGTGGCGGCCATCTCGGCGGTGCTACCGTAGCGAACTTCGACATTCAAGCCGGTTTCCTGCTCGAACTGGTCAATCAAGGGGCCGACCAATTCTTCGCCCCGCCCGGAATAAATGGTCAGATCGCCGCTCAAATAGGGCACTTGCTCGCCCAACAATGTTGAGGCTTCCTGAGCAGTGGGAATAAATAATTTTTGCCCCACTTCAATCACATTGGGGTTGGTAACAGCGGTATAGGTAGAATCACCGGCGGATTTGGCATTGGTGGCTTCGACAATAGCCGGGTAAGCCAGCGGATCGCCGTAGAATTTTTCGGCCAGCTTGCTCAGCCAGTCGTCGGCCTGGACAGTGTACTCCTGGCCTGCTTCTTGTAAAGGAGGCGCAGCCAGCACTGCCACAGGCAGCAAGGTGATAATTAAACCAACAAATATAAAGAAAAGCTTACGAGACAGCATCTTTTTTGAAAAACTCCTTAGGAATTTGATTTTAACAGAATGAGAACAACTTGGTTAGTGACATTTGCCCTGTCATTAAAATGACATCTGTCACCGATCCACATCCTAAACTTTTTGGTTATAATAATATGTATTCTCTCCATGATCAATAGCCCTGTGTTATCTGGCAGGGTTTCACTTGCTAAGTTTATAGTTAATCGAGGTTAATTTTTGGGGCTTTATGACTTTACCACCAGACAAGCGTCAGTGGATAGTTGTCAGCTTGGGACAACTGTAATATAGGGTCGAGGCAACTACTCGGGTATCATTACGAGCGAAGCGAAGCAATCCCTAGGGTGTGGTGGGGAATTGCTTCGGCTTACAGCCTCGCAATGATATGGGCTGAGCAGTTACCTAATTTCAAGATTGCACCAGCAAATCCCGCAGCGCCGCTTCCACCTGGAGAAATCTAAACTGATAGCCCAACTCTTGTAAACGCTTGGGGACGGCCTGCTGGCCATCCAACAGCACGGTAGACATCTCGCCAAACATCATTTTGAAGGCAAAAGCGGGCGCCGGGGCAAAAGCGGGCCGCTTCATGACCTTGCCAATGGCCTTGGCTAACTCACTGCTGCGGACGGGATTGGGCGCAGTCAGGTTAAAGGGGCCGCTGGCGGCTTCGGTCTGGATCAGAAAGCGAATGGCCTCGACCTCATCGCAGTAATGAATCCAGGGGAACCACTGCCGGCCGCTGCCAATTGGCCCGCCGGCAAAAAAGCGAAACGGCAGCACCATCCGGGGGAGCGCGCCCCCCTGCATATCCAGCACCACCCCGCTGCGAATGACCACGCGGCGCACACCCAACGCCTCAACCGCCGCCGTCGAAGCTTCCCAGGCTTGACAGGTCTGCCCCAGAAAATCATTGGCCGGGGGCTGGTCCTCGGTCATGACCTTATCGTTATTCTGGACGCCATAATAGCCCACCGCCGATGATTGAATCAGAACTTTGGGTTTGGCGCTGGCGGCGCTGATTGCCTCAACGATGGCCTGACCGGCCTTAACCCGGCTCTCCTGGATTTCTTTTTTGCGCGCCTCTGTCCAGGCTTCATCAGCGATGCCGGCCCCGGCCAGATTCACCACTGCATCAGCGCCATCCACCAGGCTGCCCCACCCCTGGGCGCTTTTGCCATCCCACTGGGCAAAAATAATTTTAGCCGGTAAATTGGCCGGTTTGAAAGGCTGCCGGCTAACCACCTTGACCACGTGCCCATGTTGCAGCAAATGATACACCAGCCTGCGTCCAATGGTTCCCGTTCCGCCGGCGATCACGATTTGCATAAATTTCCTCCCGTTATGAAATAGTCAGTAATCAGATAGACGCTGTAGCCAGCAAATGTTACCTTACAACCTCACCCCTTCGGGTGCGCCGAAGGGCGTGCGACTTTGCGACCTGCTCTGGCAAACGCCTTCGATTATACCACGATTGCCCAATTTGAAGAATTTCAGTTATATTATTGTTGCAAGGTGAAGCAGTATCATGCTAAAACGGTTGAGTTTGGCCCTAAACAGCCTGCGGCTACAGTTGCTGCTGAGTTTTATTCTCCTGGTTTTGCTTTCGGCGGCGGCGATTGGGCTGCCGGCCATTTGGCTGTTGCGCGACCAACTGGAACGCCAGGCCTGGGCCCAGGTAGATCAGGGCAGCCGGGCAGCGCAAGCCCTTTACGCCGCCCGGCAAAACGAGATCAGAGGACTGGCCGTGCTAACGGCGCAGCGCCCCAGTCTACGCGAGTTGGTGTGGCAAGGCAACCAAGCTGAGTTGCTGCCGTATTTGAGAACCTTGCAAAGCGGGGCCAACCTCGATCTCATCCTGGTTTGCAGCCCTGCCGGACAAATGGTGGCTCAAGCAGGCCAGGAATTTCCGGCGAATATCTGCGGCGTCAGTGACCCCGATGGCTTTTATGTGGTTCCGCGCCAACCTTTGCCCCGCGTCTGGCTGGTGACGGCTCAGCCAATCGCTGACGACCAAACTGAGTTGGGCCGGGTTATTGTCGGTGTTACGCTGGGTAAAGAATTTGCCGAAGAAATTTATACCCAGACCGGGCTGGAGCATACCCTGCTGGCGGCCGGACGTCCGGTTGCCACCAGTTTTTCTGGGGAAGCCCGTTTGGAGGGCGGCGTGCTTCCACTCCCCGACCGGAATGAAAGCACAAACCGCACGACCTTTCTGGTCGAGGGCCAACCCTATTATGCCACCCGTCTGGTTGTGGGTGATTTGTTACCGCTGCGCGGGCCGCTGACACGGGGCGAGCCGGGGCTTGTGGCCGAGGTGGCGCTGCCGGTTGCCGATATTGTGGCTATTCAGGAACGTTTGGTAGGGACGTTCCTGGCCGGGATAGGCGCAGTCGCCTTGATTGGCTCACTCCTGGGCGCATTTCTGGCCCGGCGCATCAGCCAACCTCTGGCCCGGTTAACCAAAGCCGCTACCCGTTTGAGCCAGGGCGATTTGACCTGCCCTGTACCTATTGATCCCCGTGTGCAAGAAGTCGCCCTGGTGGCCTGGGCCTTAGAGGCAGCCCGGCTCGATTTACAACTGACCTTGAACGACCTGCGCCGGGAAAAAGCCTGGAGCAGCAACTTACTGGAGTCAATCGTCGAGGGAATTGTTACGCTGGATGCCCACGGGCGGATTACTTTTTTCAGCCATGGCGCCGAACAAATGACGGGCTGGTCCCGTGACGAGGTGATGGGGCGAAATTGTGACGAGGTGTTGCAGCCGGCCAATACCGGTGAACGGTTCAGTCAGCTTTTACCCCCTCGCGGCGGCAAAACAAAAGTTACCCTGCTTTTGGCCGATGGCCGCCAGGCGACCCTGGCGATTACCGGGGCCAAGCTAGCCCCCGAAGGGTCGCCAACACAGGTGGCCCTGGTTTTCCGCGATGTCAGCGAAGAGGAGTTAATGCACCGGCTGGTGGGCCACTTTTTGGCCAACATTGCCCATGAGTTTCGGACCCCGCTCTCGGCCCTGGCAGCTTCGGTGGAATTGCTGCTGGACCAGGCCCCCGACCTCAGCCCGGCGGAGGTGCAGGAACTGTTGTCGTCGCTGCACCTGGGGGTGTTGGGCCTGCAAACGGTGGTGGATAACCTGCTGGAAAGCGCCAGCATCGAGGCCGGGCGCTTTCGGGTCTCACCTCGGCCCACCAGCCTGCTCGACATCATTACTGAGGTAACGCGAACCTTGCAGCCGCTACTGGTTCGGCGCAGCCAATATTTAACCCTGGTCCTGCCGGATTCGCTGCCACAGGTGCAGGCCGACCCGCGCCGGACCGGCCAGGTTTTGCTGAACCTGTTGTTTAACGCCAGCAAATACAGCCCCGATGCCACCGAGATTACCCTGGCCGCAGCGGTGACTGGCAGTTTGGTCCGGGTGACGGTGGCCGACTGCGGGCCGGGTATTCCGGCTGAATTTCGAACCGACCTGTTTCGCCGTTTTATGTACGACCGAGCCGCTCACAACCAGAGCCAGGCCCAGGCAGGCACGGGGCTGGGCCTGTCGGTGGTCAAAGCCATTGTGGAGGCTCAGGGGGGGCAAGTGGGGGCGGATGACCAGCCTGGCGGTGGTACTATTTTTTGGTTTACTCTACCGGCGGTGAAGAAACATGAAAGTATTGGTGGTTGATGATGATCGCGTCCTGGCCGATTTGGTCGCCTTTTCACTGCGACGGGAGGGCTTTGAGGTCATTCTGGCCCACGAGGGCGAGATGGCGCTACGGCGGTGGGCCGAGGATCAGCCTGATTTGATTATCCTGGATTTGAATATGCCCAAACTCGATGGTTTTGCTGTTTGCCGGCGCATTCGAGAAGAGTCCGACATCCCGATTATCTTGTTGACGGTGCGCGGGGAAGAAGATGATATTGTGCGCGGCCTGGGCACGGGTGCGGACGATTATATTGTCAAGCCCTTCAGCCCGCGTCAATTGGTGGCCCGCGCCCAGGCGGTGCTGCGCCGAGCGGGTAAAACCCCAGCGCCGGCTATTCGTCAGGTGGGTGATTTGACGCTTGACCCCAGCCGGCGGGAAGTGCGTTTGGGCCAGGGCGAGGTTATCAGCCTGACCCCGCTAGAAAGCCGGCTGCTGGATTATTTGATGCTCAACGCCGGGCAGGTCTTGACCATTGAAACCCTGATTAACCATGTTTGGGGCGCGGAAGGCGGCGACCGGGATATGCTGCGCCAGTTGGTGCGCCGCCTGCGCAGCAAAATCGAGCCGGACCCAACCCGGCCTGTTTACATCGAAACCGTTAGCGGTTTGGGCTATGGCTTCATCTCTCCGGCTGAATTTAGCCGGGACAACTCCCCTGTTTGATCCCGGCTTTTTTCTAATTCAGGCAAAGCTGGCCGGCCTCCGAGGTTAGATAACCCCGGAGGTCTTTTTTGTCACAGTTTTATCACAACTTTATCACAAACTCTGTCATGCGGCTGGGTTATGCTTTGATTATAAGATTGCGCGGGTGTGAAAGGTAATTATGTCTATCATCCTTGAACAGTTGACCAAACGCTACGACGGCCACCCTGTTGTTTATAATGTTTCCCTGGAAATTGCCGACGGCGAGTTTTTTGTCCTGCTGGGTTCCAGCGGCAGCGGCAAAAGTACAATCTTGAACATGATCGCCGGCCTGGCTGAGGTGGACCAGGGTCGCATTCTCCTGCACGGGCGCGATGTGACCTACCTGTCACCTCAGGAGCGGCGGGTTGGCTTTGTTTTCCAAAACTACGCTCTCTTTCAACATATGTCGGTGGCTGACAATATTGAGTTTGGCATGCGCATCCGCAAAACCCCCGCTGCTGAGCGGCGGCGGCGGCGGGATGAGCTGCTGGAGTTGGTTGGTTTGGCCGGGCTGGGCAGCCGCATGCCGCACCAGATTTCCGGCGGCCAGCAGCAGCGAGTGGCCCTGGCTCGCGCATTGGCTCACCAGCCGGAAGTGCTGCTGCTCGATGAACCGCTCGGCGCGCTTGACGCCAAAATTCGGTCCGAACTGCGCCGCAACCTCCGCCTGATCCAAAAAGAGTTAGGCATCACCACCATCCTGGTCACGCACGATCAGGAAGAAGCCTTTGAATTGGCCGACCGGCTGGGGGTGATGAGTTTTGGCCGGCTGCTGGAAGTGGGCCAACCGGAAGAGCTTTACCAGCATCCCCAAACCGAATTTGTGGCCGCCTTTTTGGGTACAGCTAACCTGTTGGTCGGTCAAGGCAGCGCTGATGGAGTCAAGGTGGGGCCGGTTTATTTCCCGCTGCATCAGGAGGTCAAGCCGGTGGGTGACGCCCATGCTCAGCGAGTCCAGGTGTTGTTCCGCCCCGAAGATGTGGCCCTGGCCTCCTCGCTTGAAGCCTTAGAATGTCCCCAGCTTGGCCGGGGTGAGGTGGAAGAAAGCACCTTTGCCGGCTCGTTTGAACGGCTGCGGCTGCGCTTGCCCCCGATTCCAGGAGTGCGCCCCATCTCGCCGCCGGTTTCTTATGGCAGCGGCTCGGTGCTGGTTGAGGCCAGCCGGTCTCAAGATCAAGTGAGCCGCCTGCCTTTGCGCCCCGGCGACAGTGTGTGGGTGGGAGTCCGGCGGATTCACGCTTTGGCCCACCCTGGCCTCAGCTTTCTGATTGTCACCGATGGCTCGCCGCTTTCAAATGGCGCTTTAACGCTGGGTGGGCAGATTGCTCGCCTGGCCCACGCCCGCATTACCCTTTTGGGCTACGGCCAAAAGCCAGAAACTATGGAGCGTCATCTGCGCGAAGCCAGAGAACAGCTTGGCAGCGGCCTGGCCGCCCTGGAAACACGCGCCACCCCCGATTTACTGGCCGAGGCGGTCGCTAAGGAAGTGGAACGCCGACCCTATGATCTGGTGGTGTTGGGTTTTCAGCGCCAGGAAAGTGTGGAACTGGCCGAGCAAATACTGCAATCGGGCGAGCATCACCTGCTGCTGGTCTCGCAGCCCCAGCCAACGCCCACCCGCGCCTTAATTTGCGTGACCAGCGGTGAGCCGGGCAAAGACGATGTCCTGTTTGCCGGGCGGCTGGTGCGTCATGTGGGGGCGGAAGCAACCCTCCTGTCGGTGCTGCCGCAGGAGGAAGGCAGCCAACCCCTGGCCCGCAGTCGAGCCGAGCGTTTTTTGGCCGGTGGGGTGCGGACCCTGGAATTGTTGGGTGTTCCGGCCCGCACGAGCATTCGCACCGGCCCGGTGCGTGATGAAATTACCCGCGAAGTTACCACCGGCGGCTATGATTTGCTGGTCATGGGCGCTCCTTTGCCCCAACGGGATGGTCGAGTTCCCCTCAACGGTATCGTCGGCCAAATTCTTAATGTGATCAATCGTCCGGTTTTGATTGTCAGATCGGGTGTGTAGGAAGTGTTCACGAAATTGAACACATCATCCACAATAAAAATCAAACAGGAGATTGGAGATTAGAGATTAAATTCAATCTCCAATCTCAATTTTTCAAGAGTCGTCACGAGCCTGGCGGCATACCACCAAGAATGAAAATGGAGTGCAAGGCTTGCCTTGCGACATAGCCAAGCAAACTTTGCACTCCAGCAGTCTATTTTCGAAGGAGACTATGATGCTTAAAAAGTTTACAGCAATTTTTACCTTGTTCATACTTGCCGGAGTTTTGGCTGCTTGTACGGGAGCAGCCAACAGTGCGACGACCCAGGCCGAAAATCAACCCGCCGGCAGTGCTGCGGCCAGCAGTAAGCCGGTTAACCTGATTTTGGGCGCGTACACGACTCCCCGTGAAGCCTATGGTGAAATCATTCCATTGTTCAAAGCGCAGTGGCAGGAAAAAACCGGCCAGGAAGTAACTTTTGAAGAGTCTTATCAGGGGTCGGGGGCGCAATCGCGGGCTATTGTCGAAGGATTTGAGGCAGATGTGGCGGCCCTATCGCTGGAAGCGGATATTACGCGTCTGGAAAAGGCCAAGCTTATCACCCACGATTGGCGCAGTGTGGGAGCTAAAGGTATGGTCAGCACCTCTATCGTCGTTTTTGGGGTGCGCAAAGGTAATCCGCTGGGCATCAAAGATTGGGCCGACCTGGCCAAGCCTGGTATTGAAGTGCTGACGCCCAACCCCAAGACCAGCGGCGGCGCGATGTGGAATATTCTGGCCCTTTATGGCGCGGCCAAACGCGGCTTTGTCGAAGGCGTGCCCAAGGATGACGAGGCCGCCGCGCAAGCCTTTCTGCTGGCCGTGCTGAAAAATGTTAAAGTGATGGACAAGGGCGCCCGTGAAAGCATCACCAACTACGAGCAAGGAGTCGGCCAGGTGATTATCACCTATGAAAACGAAATTCTGGTCGGCCAGCAAGGCGGTCAGGATTATGAAATGGTTATCCCGCGCTCGACCATTTTAATTGAGAATCCGGTAGCACTCGTGGACACATATGTTGACAAACACGGCACGCGCGCAGCCGCCGAAGCCTTTGTCGAATTTCTCTTCAGCCGCGAGGCTCAGGAAATTTTTGCCAAGCACGGGCTGCGCTCGGTTGACCCTGAAGTAGCCAAAGCTACGGCTGCCCAGTACCCCCCGGTGGAAGATCTGTTCACCATCGAGTATTTTGGCGGCTGGGGCAAAGCAACGCCCGAATTCTTTGGTGATACCGGCGTTTACAATCGAGTCATTTCCGGCGTGCAAGGTTTACCGCAATGACCACATTCCAAAGGATGAAGGATGAAGGCGGAAGGCGGAAAGACATGCCTTTTTCATCCTTCATCCTTCATCCTTCATCCTTCAACTGGGGCCGCTGGAGCGTGCGCGGCGTCGCTCTAACCTACCTGACGGTCATGCTGATCATCCCCCTGCTGGTGATTGTGCAGGATGGTTTTCAGAAGGGGGTGTTGGGCTTCTGGCAGGCAATTTCATCGCCGGTGGCCTGGCACGCCCTCCAATTGACCCTCTGGACGGCGGCAGTGATGGTCATCATCAACACCATTATGGGTACGCTAACTGCCTACGTGTTGGTGCGCTATGAATTTCCGGGTAAAAAATTGTTCAACGCCCTCATTGACCTGCCGCTGGCTATTCCCACCCTGGTGACGGGGGTGATGCTGGTGGTGCTTTATGGCCCGCAGCAAGCGGTGGGAGCCTGGCTCAAAGATACTTGGGGAGTAGATATTATCTTTGCCCCACCTGGCATTATTCTGGCGCTACTCTTTATTACCTATCCTTTTGTGGTCCGGGCGGTGCAGCCAGTGCTGTTAGGGTTGGATAAACAGCAGGAGTATGCGGCGGCAACGCTGGGCGCGGGACCGTGGACCATCTTTCGCCGGGTCACGTTACCGCCTCTGATTTTACCCCTCACCAGCGGCGCGCTCTTAAGCTTTGCCCGCGCTATCGGCGAATTTGGCTCGATTGTGATTGTGGCCGGAAACATTCCGTTTTACTCTCAAACCGCTGCGATCTATGTTTTTGGCGAGGTTGAGTCGGAAAATCGAATGGGGGCCAGCGCTGTGTCCATTGTGATGCTGGGCATTGCTTTCAGTTTGATTTTACTGGTTAGCCATTTGCAGCAGCGCGGGCGGAAGAATTAGCGTTCAGACCTCATAGGTCTTTAAGACCTATGAGGTCTGAATAGACAGAAGGAATTTGTATGAATAGTCTGATGACAACAAAAGTTATAACGGCTCCACTGGTAGTGACACCGCCCGCCATTCAGCATGGCGTCTGGCGGCGCCGGCTGTTGATTGGAATAGTCATGGCCTACGCCGGCCTGTTGATCATCGCTCCACTGGTCGGCCTCACCGCCGGCGCTTTCAGAGAAGGTGTAGGCGCAGTCATCACCGCCCTCAGCCAGCCGGACGTGCTGGCCAGCTTCTGGCGGACGCTGCTGGTCAGCCTGATTGTGGTCACGGTTCACGCCATTTTTGGCACGGTGGTGGCCTGGGTGATGGTGCGGCATGATTTTCGGGGGCGCAACCTGCTCAACGGGTTGATTGACATGCCTTTTGCCGTTTCGCCGGTGGTGGCCGGCTATATGCTGCTCTTGCTCTTTGGCCGGAACGGTTTTCTGGCCCCGCTGCTGACAACCCTGGACATCAGAATTGCCTTTGCCCTGCCGGGCATCATCCTGGCGACCTTATTTGTCAGCTTACCTTTCATGATCCGCGAACTCATCCCGGTGCTGGAAGCTTTTGGCGTCAAACAGGAACAGGCTGCAGCCACCCTGGGGGCCAACGGTTGGCAGACCTTCTGGTATATAACCCTGCCGGCCCTGCGCTGGGGTTTTATTTATGGCGTCACCCTCACCTTTGCCCGCGCTCTGGGCGAGTTCGGCGCGGTACTGGTGATTGGCGGCGGACTGCAAGGCAGCACCGAAACCTCTACCCTCTACATCTTCCGCGCCCTCGACGAGCGGCAGTATGTGGGCGCGTACAGCGCGGCTATTGTCTTGGGCCTCTTCTCTTTATTGCTCATTATGGGCACGGATTTGCTCCGTAAAAAAGAGCATTAAGTTGGCATCCCTATGCCAACCGATGACGCATAGGATGCGTCATCTACAGAGGTTTCCGGATAGGCTCTAAGTGCAATACATTTCAAATAAGGCCGTAGCATAGGGCCTTGTACCCGCCCACAAGGGGCTAAACCACGTTATTTGAAAAGTATTGGCTCTAAGTGATATGTGAAAATAGGGTCTATTGGCGGGTGGTCTAACTTCTCAGTATAATAGGGGTTATGTCTGTCGCGTCAATTGATTCTCATTCCACCCAACCCCACCTCAACCAACCGCTTGAAAATAGTCGTTTACGCCCCCGCCGAACCCTGAACCGGCTGGCTCTGGCCGTGGTTGGGGTAGGGTTTGGCGGGTTGGGCCAATTCCTTTTTAGCCGCAGCTCGCTGTGGGATGGGTTGCTCTTTTATGGAGTAGCCGCCATTCTTTTTGCCCGCGCGCTGGCCGGCCATACCGCCGATTTGGCTATCTCCGCTGAGCCACGTTTCTTTAACCTCAGCCTGAGGGCCGGTTGGCGGCGCAATGTGGGCATCTGGCTGCTGGTTTTAGCCCTGGGCCTGTCCTTTGTTGCCTTTGATTTCTTTGCCAATGTCGAAAGTTACCCTCAGGCCTGGTGGCTGTACCTGAGCAGCTTGGGGCTGCTGTTGGGCGGCAGCTTGCTGCTGACCGAAGGCTTGACCTGGCCGCATAAAATCCACGGGATATTACCGACCCAAACCGTTGCCCTGGCCTTGGTCCTGATAATGGGGCTGGCCCTGTTTATGCGCCTGTACAACTTTACCAACCAGCCCTTCGGCATCTGGTATGATGAAGCCGAGGCCGGTCTGGAAGCCCGCCGCATGCTGCAGGAGCCGACTTATCGTCCTGTCTATTATCCGCCGATTAATGTCAGCGGCCATTTTCTGGCTCTTTATGCCGCCGCCCTCAACTGGCTGGGCGACTCGGTTCACTCGCTGCGGCTGGTCAGCGTGCTGTTTGGCCTGGGCGGGGTGTTGGCCGCTTATCTTTTTGGCCGCGAACTGCGCGGGCCGCGCTTTGGCCTGATTCTGGCCTTTCTGCTGGCCGTGGCCCGCTGGCACGTCAACTTTAGTCGGATCGCCATGACCGGCGTTGATGCACCCTTTTTTGAATTTCTGAGCCTCTATTTTTTAACCCGCCTGCTGCGGCGCGGGCATCTACGTGATGCTTTGTGGGCCGGTTTGAGTTTGGGTGGAGGGTTGTTGTTTTATACCGCCTTCCGGCTTTATTGGGTGGCGCTGTTTTTGTTTGTCATTCTGACCTGCCTGCTGGGGATGACTCAGGCAAGCTGGCGAGATTGGTGGGCCGTGACACTTCATCACCGGAATTGGGCGGGACATCTGGGCCGGCTTATTTTTATTGCCGTTGCCGCCTGGCTGGTGGTCATGCCGATTATACAATTTGCCCTGTCCGAATCTGATGCCTTTTTCTATCGAACCAACCAGATTTCGATTTTTACCCGCCGCGACCAGCCCGATCTTATACGCGCTGTCTGGGATAGCACCCAAAAACATTTGCTGATGTTTAATTACCAGGGTGACAGCAATGGCCGCCACAATCTGCCCGGCGAGCCGATGCTCGACCCGGCGATGGCTATTTTGGCGGTACTGGGCCTGGGCCTGGCCCTGGCCCGGCCCCGCTACCCGGCCAACCTGTTTTTTCTGCTGCTGTTCCCTTTGGCTCTGGCCGGCGGCATTTTTAGCGTGGATTTTGAAGCACCGCAGTCGCTGCGTTCCATTGGCGCGATGCCGTCTGTAATTTATTTTGCCGGACTCGCCCTGGCTGCGTTGGGCCAGGAAGCGGAGAAGGCCCTCAAGCCGCTGCCTCGCCTCTGGCTGCTGCTTCCGGCGGCAGCCCTGCTGAGTTTCATCTTGGCTTTTAATGCTTACACCTACTTTGTTCGTCAGGCTCGTGATTTTGCCTCGTGGAACGCCTTTTCGGCCCCCGAGACGCTGGTGGGCCGCAAAATGGCCCAATTGGGGCCGGATACGCTCTATTATTTGTCGCCTTTTTTTGCCGGCCACCCAACGCTGCGCTTTTTAGCCCCTGAGGTTAAAAGACAGCGTATTTTAACCATCCCCGACGCCCTGCCCATCCGCGAGCTGCCCAATCGTCCGGTGGTCCTCTTTATCCACCCCGACGATCTCTGGATTTTTGAGGAAGCCGAACGAATTTACCCCAACGCCAATTTTGAGATTGCTTCCAGCCCCACCGAAGACCAGACGCCTATTGTTTACCTGGTTGACCTGCAACCCCTCAATCTGGCTTCGGTCCAGGGCTTGCAACTGCGCTACTTTAAGCCTGGAGGAGACATCTCCAGCGACATCCTTTCTGAGGAACCGCCTTTCCATAGTGAACGCGCCCTGAGCGTCAACCTGACCTGGCCGGCTGACCTCCCCCCTTCCCCCGGTGCTGAGACCTTTGATTTTGTGGCCGAATGGAGTGGGATTCTCTATGCTCAACGGTATGGTCCGTACAGTTTGCGGCTTATTACCCCTGGCAAGGGCCTGCTGGAACTGGATGGGAATATTATCTTTGACGATGAAGGCGAACAGCTTACCGGCTTGCCGCTGGCCCAGGGGAATCACTCCATTCGGGTGCGGGCCGAGGGCGGGCCGGGCCAGGTGGCCCTTTTCTGGCAGCAGCCCGGCAAGGGTGAAACCTTTGTGCCGCAGTGGGCGCTCTACGCCCCGCCGATTACCAATCACGGCCTGCTGGCGACCTTTTATCCTAACGACCGCTGGCAGGGCCGGCCGGCCTTGCAACGAATTGACCCGTTTTTGGATATGTATTTCCACTTTACGCCCTTACCGCGGCCCTATACCGTCGAGTGGACCGGCTCTCTGGATGCGCCGCAAAGCGGACTGTACCGGCTGGGGCTGCGGGCTGTGCCGGAGGCGCAGCTCTCCCTGGATGGCAAGTTGCTGCTGACAACCCTGGCCCCCAACCAAAATATTGAGGCAGCGGTTACACTTGAGGCAGGTCTGCACGATCTCAGCGTCCGTTTCAAAGACAATACCGACCGCTCCAGCATCTATCTCACCTGGACCACCCCGGCGGGCGTCCGGGAGCCAATCCCCAGCCAAAACCTGTGGCCTCCGTTAGGCCGGTATCCCCCCCGAACCACTCCGCCTATCACCAACACCCAGGTGCAATCGTTGAGTCTAAACTGGCTAGACTCTCTGGGCGGCCCCGGCAGCGAGCCGGGCCAGTTCTTTGAGCCGCGAGATGTGGCCGTCCTGCGCGACGGCAATCTGGTTGTTGCCGATACCGTCAACCGGCGGGTGCAGTTGCTCACCGCGCAAGGCGTCCCGCTCAAAATCCTCACCGGCGATCCGTTTCCCTTTGAAGAGCCTTTGGCAGTTGAGGTCAACAGCCGGGATGAGATTCTGGTGCTGGACTCGACTCTACAGTGGGTCTACCGCTACGACAGCGCCGGCAACCTGCTTGACCGTTTCGGCGGCCCGACCGTGTTCCTGTTCCACCCGCGCGGCCTGACCGTGTTTGACGACGACAGCGTGGCCGTGGCCGATACCGGCAGTTCCCGGCTGGCCCTCTTCAGCGCCAACGGCATACCTGCCGGGAGTATCGGCGGGTTGGGGACAGGTCCCGGCCAATTCAACGAACCGACGGACGTGCTGCGCGACGCGCAAGGCACGTACTACGTGGCCGAGGCTGAAAACAACCGTGTGCAGCGGGTTGACGCTACCGGCAATCCACTGCTGCAATGGGCCATCCCCGACGGCTACGCTTTCAACGGCCCCCACTTGACCTTTGGCCCCGACGGCTCCATATTTATGACCGAATCGCAAAGCCGTTCGCTCTACCGCTACGGGCCGGATGGTTCGCTGCTCGACCAGTGGCAGACCATTGATTCAGTCAATCTGGCCGGGCCAGTGGGGATTTATTTCGATGCCTTAACCAGCCGGTTGTATTTGACGGATGTGTTGACCCATCAGGTTCACATTTTTGAGGTTCAAACCAACGGTGAATAAGCAAGTCAGCAAAAGTAGATGAAGAGATTACTGATCCGTAGAAATGACAGAACCAAACGAAGCAGCACCAGAACAAAAAAATAGCATTAAAGAACCATCGGCCACCTATTTACGCAATAGCGAAATCCCCACTTTTTTTGGTCAGCCGATGTTAAAAGGGAAATTTCATGAACTTGACCCTCAAACCATAAGCCCGGATGTGCCCCGCTTGTTTTACAGCCACCCCAATGGCGAAATCTGGGTTGGCGATGCTGTTGCCTGGCTTAGCTCTTTACCCAGTGAGTCGGTGGATGTGGTTTTTGCCGACCCGCCCTACAATATCAAAAAAGCGGAGTGGGACACTTTCGAGTCACAGCAGGCTTACGTGGAGTGGTCACTGCAATGGATTGAGCAGGCCGCCCGCGTTTTGAAGCCAACGGGGACGCTGTATATCTGCGGCTTTTCTGAAATTCTGGCTGACCTCAAGTTACCGGCGCAGCGTTATTTCAAAGGGTGTCGCTGGTTGGTTTGGCATTATAAAAACAAAGCTAATTTGGGGTCGGATTGGGGGCGCTCCCACGAAAGTATTCTCCACTTCAGGAAGAGTGAGAAGTTCACCTTCAACACCGATGATATCAGGATTCCCTATGGCAATCACACCTTAAAATATCCTGATCATCCGCAGGCTGAAACAAGTCAATACGGCAAAGGCAAAAAACAACTCTGGCAGCCCCACCCGCAAGGAGCGAAGCCGAGAGATGTCATTGAAATTCCCACCACCTGCAATGGCATGCATGAAAAAACGCCGCACCCTACCCAAAAGCCCGAAGAGTTGTTGCGAAAGATTGTATTGGCCTCTTCAAATCCCGCCGATCTGGTCCTCGATCCGTTTTTGGGTTCGGGCACGACCGCAGTTGTAGCTGAACAGTTGGGGCGTAAGTGGTTAGGCTGTGATCTATCTTTGGAATACGGTCAATGGGCAGCTAACAGAATTGAATTAGTGGAGGAATGGTCTGTAGAAAAATGGATTGAGTATGACCAGGAAAATGCCCGGCGGAGACAATCTATCCGATGACTCCCATCACTTTGGCTGATTTGCAGGCGAGTGTTATAGACTCATCAGCATTTAGTGAATTGACGCATTACTTCACTTTGAGCCATACCTTTTTGAACTTCCTCCAGATAATGCAACCGACTCGGATCATCTCGCCAACGCATCATAATTACGTTTTCTACCAATTTGATGAAACATACAGTCATCGAATTACCCGCCCGCTGAACACCAACTTGTTTTTGGAGTCGCCTGATAGTTTCAAGGTTGCTTTTGAGCGTTTTGTTACCTTCTTGACCGATCTCAAGAGTTCCCAAGTAGCCCTTATTGACCAAGCTGCTTATCAAAGTTACCTGGATTCTAATGAAATAAACAAGGTTGTTTACACCATCCAGCAGAGTATCGGCAGCGTTGGTGACTCTTTTAATAACCCAAATCAATCTCGTAAACGTATAGGCCAGCTTTTTGAAAGACTGATCAAACTGATTATCCAAGCTGTGGGCTTGGAGTGTGAACCTCGAACCATTAACTTGCCCATACCTGGTCATCCTGGTTATGAGATGCCTTATGAGCTTGACCTGGTTTTCTCTCGAAGCAAAGTAATTATCGCTTCAGAAACCAAGTTCATTCATTCCTCTGAAATTGTTGGATCGGTAAAGACCACAAGTAAGGACAGAATAGATAAAGTATTTCTGGATAAGTATCTGCTAACCAAACTCCTTGGCAGAGACATACCTGTTGTGGCTATTTTTCTCCACGATGTTCAACGCGCTCTCAAAGGTAACAGCATTTTTGGCGTTGCCTCAACCTTCAAGAGCAATCACTTTCTCGGCTATACTGTAGCTTTGAACAGATTGGATGGCGTTTATTATATTGATCCCAGGCCCGAAATGCTGGTCAATGAAAGATTGCGCGAACAGATTTATGACTTTCAAAAGTTCTTGGTTGTGGACTTATGGAGGCTTTCAAGTAGATAAAGCGTTATGAGTAACGAAACCTCACGAGATATTTACGTTCCCCCTGGCGGGCCGCCCCAAACAACCGGCCCCAGCCGCGAGATTTACGCCCGCATGGGCGAGGAAAACATCTTCAAAATGATGGAAGATTTCTATCGAGAGTTGGAGAAATCGTCCCTGCGGCCTTTGTTTCCTGCCAACATGACAGTTGCTTCGCAGAAATCGGCGGCCTTTTTTGTGGGGCTGTTGGGCGGGCCGCCGCTGTATCATCAGCGTTACGGCCCGCCGATGATGCGCGCCCGGCATATGACCTTTCCCATTGACGAAAGCGCCCGCCAGGAGTGGCTGGCCTGTTTTGACCGGGTGTTGGCCGAGGCTGTCCAGAAGTATAACTTTCCGGCGGAGCATCTGGCAGGCTTTCGCACCTTTTTGCGCGACTTTTCCGGCTGGATGGTCAATACCGCCTAATGAGCTTTGATTGCAAGCAAAATTTGGTAAAGCCTGGAAGGTTGGAAGATTGGAAGGCTGGTCAATATTGACCAACCTTCCAGCCTTCGAGCCAAAGGCCCCCCATGGGCAAATTTCCCGATTATCGAGATTACCGGTTGAAAGTCAAATCTCATAAGTTCATTACGCTGCCAGCCACCTGACCTCGTACGAGGCCAGGGTGAGGCGCAGCGATTGGCCTTCAACCGATACCTCCTCATCCGCCAATAGATCGCGCCACACCTCTTTTGTAGCCAGAAATTGCCGGTCAACTTCGGCTTGCTGTGACTGAGCCGAAATGTTGTGCAGGCACAACACCCGTTCCGTCCCCTCCGGCGAAACTCGCAGCAGGCAGAACAGGGCCGGGTTGCCGTCGAGAATATGCTGCTCACCGTTGGGATGAAAGGCGCGCTGCCCGGCCCGGACTTGCAAAAGCTGGCGATAGCGTTGAAAGACCTGGCCGGCCCGACTGGCCGGATCATTCAAAGCTGCTTCCAATTCCTGGCGCGGCCATTTCTGGCGGTTGATGGTCCTCGCCCGGCCTGTCTCGGCCAGACCGGCATAATTGTTTGATGACCCTACCAGGCTGTGAACATAAATCCCCGGCACACCGACCAGCGCCAACATAATCGCCTGCGCCGCGATGAAACGATCAATTTTCAGACCTTCCGGCTCATGGCTTTTTGGGTCAGATAGGGCATCGAACAGAGTAATATTCAGTTCATAGGCGCTCTGGCTGCCGTCGGGGTTGTTTTTGTAGCTGACCTGTCCACCGTGGGCCAGGGTTTTGTCAACTAATGTTTGAATCTGCTCGCGGCTGAGAATGCCTTCCGCCGGCCTGATCCCAATGCCATCGTGAGAGGCAATGAAATTGAAAAAAGTAGCCGTTTCGGGCAGCTTTTCCAGGCTCGAGGCCCACTTTTGCAGAATTTCGGCATGGCCGGTATGAAAGGTGTGCAAAATCAGCGGGGCCAGGGAGAACTGGTAAACCATCTGCGCTTCGTTGCGACCATCGCCAAAATAAGAAATGTTCTCGGCGTGGGGCACGTTGGTTTCGGTGATGAGCAGAACATGGGGTGCTGCGGCATCCAGAATAGATCGGAAGAGCTGGATAATCCGGTGGGTCTGCGGCAGGTGGATACAGGAGGTGCCGATTTCCTTCCATAGATAAGCAATCGCATCCAAGCGGATGAACTCAGATCCCTGGGCCACGTAAAATAACAATACATCAATGATTTCCAGCAAAACCGCCGGATTTTTATAGTTGAGGTCAATTTGGTCGGCGCTAAAGGTTGTCCAGACGTGCTGGATTCCGCTCGGTATTTCAAACGGAGTCAGCAGGGGCAGCGTGCGCGGGCGAGTGACCAGGCTTAAATCAGTGTTGGGATCTACAGTGATGAAGTAATCCGCATACTGGGGGTCGCCGGCTAAAAACCTCTGGAACCAATGGCTGTGGGCAGAAATGTGATTAATCACCGCATCGAACATGAGCCGGAAATGCTGGCGGAGCAGAGCTATATCGGCCCAATCGCCCAACGCCGGGTCAACCTTCATATAATCAATGACAGAGAAACCATCATCTGAGGAATAAGGGTAAAAGGGCAAAATGTGAACGCTGCTAACAACATCCTGAAGATATTTTGTTAGCACTTCAGCCAGGCTTTGCAGGGTAGGTCTACCCGATTCCTGGATCTGATCGCCGTAGGTAATCAGGATGGAGTCTTTTTCGCTGACGCGCTCGCGGGAAGCAATGGGTTGACTCACGTGGGGGTGCTTTTGGCGAAAGCCAGCCAGCCGGGCTTGGATCTGCTCAAAAATCAGCGGCGCAATTTCTGACCCATAAATAAAGCTGAGATGCGCTTGTATTTGTTGTTCCAGAGTAATCATGGTCTATTATTACTCCTTTGTAGGATGTTTTTGATTCATGTATACTCAGTAGATCCAATTTTTCACCGTAGCTGGCGCATCCTTATGCGTCAGCGGGCGGCATAGGGATGCCACCCTACGGGAAATTTGGATCCACTGATACTATTTACATCTTTTTGGCAAAGGTGGGTCTTGTGACGCAAGAATTTAAAGTTTACTACCCTTCTGAAATCGGCCTGCTGGAGATAATCGGCACGGCGGAGAGTATCCGGGCAATCAATTTTGTGGATGCGGAAGAAGTAGATCAGGCGATTGAAGCGGCTGACCCGCCACCGGCGGTAGCCGCTTGCCTGGCTCAACTGGATGAGTATTTCAAAGGCCAACGACGTGATTTTTCGCTCAATCTTGAGCCGGCAGGGACAGCCTTTCAACAAACTGTCTGGCAGCAGTTAACAACCGTTCCTTATGGCCGGACAGTCTCGTATCTTGATGTTGCCCGGCAGGTCGGCAACGAGAAAGCGGTCAGGGCCGTCGGCGCAGCCAATGGGCAAAACCCGATTGTGATTGTTGTTCCCTGTCACCGGGTGGTGGGCAGCAACGGCCAGTTAACCGGCTACGGGGGCGGCTTATGGCGCAAAGCATGGCTGTTGGAGCATGAAAAAAGGTTCAGCAGCCCGCAGATGGCCCTGTTTTGAAATCAGCCCTGGTCGCAAATGGGAAAGGTTTGATATAACGCCTCTAATTTATCTCCTTTGGGCGTAAATTCATGCCCCACATACAGGTCGTAGCCGGTCTCAGCAATGGCCTGGCAAATCCCTCGATAGTTAATCTCCTGAGTATCATCCAAATCTCGCCGTCCCGGATTGCCGGCAGTGTGGAAGTGACCGATCCAGTAAATATTTTCCTGGATGGTGCGAATAATATCGCCTTCCATAATCTGCATGTGATAAATGTCGTACAACAGTTTGACCCGTGGGCTGTTGACCCGCTCGCAGACAGCCACGCCCCAAGCGGTATGATCACACTGGTAGCCGGGATGGGTTACTTTGGAGTTGAGCAGTTCCAGGTTCAAATTGATACCTTTTTGTTCCGCATAACCCGCCACCCGCCGAAAACCGGCGGCCACCGTCTCAATCGCTTCGGCTTCGCTCTGCCCCGGCTGGCGGTCACCGCTAAAGCAGATCAGGCCGGGAATCCCATGCTGAGCCGCCAAATCAATAGAGGCAATGAGTTCAGCTTCAATCCGGTCGTGGTTGGCCTGTTTGTTCAGGCCATCTCGCAACGCGGCATGGCCCGACATGCTGGCAACTACCAAATTGTGCCGTTTGGCTGTTGCCACTACTTCCTCAAAATCATCTTCTCGCGCCCATAGTTCAATAGCGGCGTAGCCAATTTCGGCGGCTGTTTGGCAGAGGGTATCGAGGTTGATGGCCTCGGATACAAAGAGTGGATAGCAAATTGATTGTTTAATCCGCACCGGTTAAGTGTCCTTTGAAAACCGCACTGCGTATTTGATAACTTTATCCGGCTCATTCTCGATTAGCCGAAAGACTTCTGGTCCTTCTTCCAAGGCTACAATCGGCTGGATAAGGCCCGGTGCAGTCAGCCGGCCCTGGCGCATCATGCTAACAATAGCATCGTAGGCCCGCTGCTGATCCCAGCGAGGGTAATCGCGGGGTACATGGCCCCAGCCGCAGCCATGTGGTGTCAGCATCGTCAGGCGGTTGTGGTGCCACTCCCGGCCCAACCACAGACTGCTGGCCTCGCCTTGATAAAAGCCGGCGGAGCAGATCGTTCCCCCCAGGCGGGCGCAGCGAATAGCCGTTTGCAAAGCTGGATACACCCCGGCCAACTCGATGACCACATCTACCCCGGCCCCCCCGGTCAAGCGATGGATTTCCAGGGCTGCATCCCCTTCGCGGGGATTCAAGGTGTGATGCGCCCCATGTTGGGCCGCCCAGGCCCGGCGGCCCGGCAGTGGATCGAGGGCAAAAATCTGCTCCGCGCCGCCCAGGGCGGCCATACGCACGGCCAGTAGACCAATTGCGCCCAGGCCAATGATGGCGACGCTCTCGCCAAACCGGACATTCGACTCGCGGATGCAGTGAAAGGCCACGTAGGCTGGTTCGATACAAAGGGCCAGGTAGGGATCAATCTCTCCCAGAGGCCACAACCGATCTTCGGCGCAGATGTTGGTTTCGCGTACATCCATCAAGCCCAACACCCGGTCGCCAACTTTCCAACGAGTCACGTCCGGCCCCACGCCAATCACCTCGCCGACGCCGGTAGTGCCAGTCTTTAAGGGATTGTCTCGACTTGGGGGGGGGCCACTCTCTACTTCAGCCTCTACAAACAGGCGCATGGCGGGGTCGAAATGCTGGCCGCGGAAATTGAGGTTGTCGAACAAGGCTTTAGTTGTGCCATGCTTGCCGGAGGCCAATTCTGTTTTCAGCAAAACCTGATGGGCTTGGAGGGGAGGGTCTTCATACTCCAATATTTCAACTTGGTGTGGCCCAGTGATGGCTAAGCAGCGGGGCATAGTATTTCTCCTTCGTAAGATTAGACATTGGAAGACAATCTCCCTAATTTTCTAAGCGGTGGCCCGATCATGGTTAATTTTGAGACGACGGGGCCGGTTTGTTTATCGCCAACCGCCCGATCAACTCCGGCTGGGCCACTTGTAGACGTTGTGGCGGCAGGCCACGAACTATCGCTTCCAGATCGTCTGTAACCCGCCGGCCAATGTCCCACAACCCTTCGGTTACACTACCGGCGCGGTGGGCTGACAAGACAGCGCCGGACGCACGCCGAATAGGATGATCCAGCGCCAACGGCTCAACCGGGAAGACGTCAATCGCTGCCTTGAACCGCCCGGCGAGCACAAACTCAGTCAGCGCCTCGAAGTCAACCACCTGGGCACGACTGATTAACACCAAAACTGCCCCCGGCCGAATAAGTTCAAGCAGTTCTCGTGAGAGCAACGCCTGATTCTCGGTGCTGGGTACTGCCAGAACAAAGATAACTTTAGAGTTTGCGATAAGTTGTTGGAGCGAGACCGGCTGGACGCCCTGGCTGCGCACATAGCTATCACTGAGCCAGGGGTCATATACAGTTATCGAGCAGCCGAAAGGGGCTAATAGAGGGCAAAGCGATTGGGCCAGATTACCAAAGCCAATCAAGCCAACCGGCTGTCCATACAACATGAAGGTTCCCACATTGCCAGCCCGGTTCCAGCGTTCATCGCCCGCTCGCATGGCCCTATCCCCAGCAACAATATCGCGGCTGGCAGCCAGAGCCATGCCGAGAGCCATCTCCGCCACCGGCCGTCCAAAGGCCGGTGCGACCGAGAGAATCCGGATACGGTTGGCAAAACAATAGTCATAGTCAAGGTTGCGCGGGAAGCCGCCTGAGACAGAGATAATAGCCCGCAGGTTAGGCGCACGGGTGTAGCTGTTGCTGTAGCGCCAGTCGGTACCGACGACAGCCAGTGCTTCAGCTATAGCTTCCTCCGCCGCTTCTACGGGCATCGGCTCGTCCTGTCCCCAAATAACCTCCACCAAATCGTGCAGCCGCACCAAATCAGCGGGCGCAAAAATCTCGGCCATCTGGCGAAAATGGGGATCAACAATGACACGAGGTTTGTTAGCCATACGCAACCTTTAGCCTTTCACACTGCCAGCGGTCAGGCCTTCGGTCAGAAAACGCTCGGCAAAGAAGAAAAGGATGATAACCGGCACGCTGATGATCACTGAGCCGGCCATAAGCCAGGTTTTGGGGATTTCCTGGGAGTCCAACTGCTGCACCCCCAGCGACAGCGTCCAGGCATCGGGCCGTTCCAGCAGCCACAGATAGGCAAAGAGAAACTCGTTCCAGGCAATCATAAACACGTATAGGCCAACAGCGGCGATGGCCGGGGCCGCCAGCGGCAGGGTGATGCGCCAGATGACGCCCAGCCGGTTCAAGCCGTCTATCAGGCCGGCTTCTTCCAATTCACCGGGAATGGTTTGAAAGTAACTGCGTAACATGTAAAGTGCCACCGGCAGGGTGCTGGCCAGGTAAACTAGAATCACACCCACAAGAGAACCGCGCAGCCCCAGGCGGGTAAACACCACAAACAGCGGCACGGCGACAATCACCGTAGGAAAAACATAAATCAGCAGGATGCCGATGGATAAAGCATCGCGGCCTCGAAATTTGAGCCGGGTGATGGCATAGGCCCCCAGGATTGCCAGGATCAGGTTTAAAATAACGGTTGATAAGGATACAATCAAACTATTGACCACAAAATCACCCAAGTGCTGCTCAAACCAAACGCCTTTGTAAGTACGTAGACTGGAAATCTGTTCCCAGGTAGGCAGCGCCACCGGATTTTGAATGACCTGATCGAGCGGGCGAAAAGAAAGGACGACCATCCAGAAAAATGGAAAAGCGGTGATCAGGAAGAAAAAGGCAATGCCGCTCACACGCAGAATTTTAAGAATAGACAATTCAACCTGTTCTCGGCTCATGCTTATTCCTCCTTGGCCGCCACATAGCGGAAATAAAGGGCCATAAAACCGGCTAACACCAGGGCCAGTACCAGGGCCAGGGCTGCGGCTGCGCCAATTCTAAATTCGCCAAACAACAAATTGACCACCCGAACAATGATGACTTCGGTGCCTGCCGCCCCGCCGGTTAAAAGAAAAATATCGTCAAACTTGTTAAAGGTCCAGATAAAACGGAGCAGCAGCATGGTGCCGATGACCCCTTGCAATTGGGGCAGGGTGATGTACCATAGGCGCTGGGAGGGCGCCGCGCCATCTACGGCTGCCGCCTCGTATAATTCTGGCGACAGGGCTTGCAAACGGGCCAGGAAAAAAAGGAAAGCAAAGGGGAAATTTCGCCAGCCCTCAAACAGAATTACCACTGTGAGCGCCAGCGGCCAGCGCATATCCAGGCCAAACAGAGAAACATCGGCAAAACGCTGGGTTAAAAAGTCGGTGCGGGGCATGCTGAACCAATTAGCGCCCAATTCATTGATCACGCCAAATTGAGCATTGAGCATCATCCGCCAGATAAAGGCGACCGCCACCACGGGGGCAATGTAGGGAAAAAGCACCGTCCCGCGAAAGAGTTGACGGCCCGGAAAGGCATCACGGGCCAGCAGCGCGGCAGCCAGACCCATCAACAGGGTTAAAAAGGTGCTGCCAAAGGTATAAATCAGGGTAGTGCTTAACAGTGTTCCAAAGCGGCCTAAATCAAACTCGCTCAGTGGGAAAATCGTCACCCCCCGAAAGACACGCTCAAAATTGTCCAACGTGAGGTCAGATGGGTTCCACAGATTTGCCGTAGCCAGATCACGCAGTTGCACCGGCTTGAAAGCCAGCCAGATATTCCAAATGAAGGGAAAGATTACAATCAAGAAAACGATGAGGAGACTGGGAGCCACCAGCAGATAGGCCAGCCGTTCCTCGCGTTGTCCCAGGGTAGCCACTTTGCGAGTCGAGGCTGGAGCCGGAGCCGGCGAGACAGAGGTTACACTCATAATTTGCCTCCAGATTTACTACCGCAGGGGTGGACCGCAGTCCACCCCTGCCTAACGCTAACTATTGGGCTGCTGACTCGACCAAATCTTCTACGGCAAACTGCATTTCTTCAACGGCTTCTTCTGGAGTGTATTGTTCGTCAATGGTTTCACGCAGGTACTGGGGCACCGGCAGGGCCTGGTAGACAGCCGTTACCAACGCACCCTGACCTTGAGGGAAACCCCAGCGTGTAAAGTCGCTGACACCCCCGGCAAGGGTATTGATAATCTCGTCACCGTAAATGTCGCCAAGTGCGGCCTTGCGGTCTACACCCGTCTCTAACGTTTTCCATCCGTCAACAAACTGGGTTGGATTATCGGCGGCGCCTTGACGCATGGGGAACTTGCCCTCGGGCGATAGGGAGAGCCAGTCGAGATAGCCATCGTTATACCAAAATTCCAGCAGAGCCTGAGCCGCTTCGAAATCGGCGTTGGTGGTGATGCCGGTATAACTCACCGAACCAAACTGAGCTGGCGCGCCCCTGGGCCCCGCTAACGTGGGGGCGATGCCTGAATTCTTGGACAAATAGGCCGGGTCATCCTTGCACTCAGGGCAGGCAGGGAAGGCATCATCACGGAGACCGGCCATCTCATCCAGAATAAAGGGCGACCAGACCAGCATACCGGCCTGACCGGCAAAGTAGTTGGCGCGGGTCGTGTCCACATCTTGATCACCCGGAGGTCCATAATTCCGCAGCAGATTGGTGAAAAAACCAACTGCCTCAACACACTCAGGCGAGTTTAAGGTAATTTCGCCGGCATCGTTAACCAATTGGCAGTTATTAGCCAGCGCAAACTGCTCAAAGGTTTGCTGGGTAAAAACTTCACCGGCTTTAGTGGCAGCGGTGATGCCGTAAATGTTGTTATCAGGATCGGTCAGGGCTTGTGCGGCAGCTTCTAGAGTTTCATAAGTAGTGGGTGGTTCCAGCCCTTTTTCCTCAAACCAATCGGCTCGATAAATAATAAGCTGTCCCCAACCATCAGAGGGTACCGATACATATTTATCATCCACCTTGACCAGGTTCAGCGGCCCTTCGGCAAAGGTTTCAGGCCCCAATTTTTCAACCACAGCCGAGGCGGCGTCAGGGTTCAAAATACCCTGCTCGGTCCAGCCAATGGCATACTCTAACGGGTGGACAATCACATCGGGGAGCGTTCCGGCGGCCTGGGCCGAGGTGGTCACTTCTGCCAGAGCATCCTCCTCAATCAGAATCAGCTCGACATTAATGCCGCTTTGCTCGGTAAAACGGGCCAGCATGGCCCGGGTTTTTTCCGCCCGATCCGGTTGAGTCTCGGTGCTCCAGAGCTGAAGACCTTCGCCTGTAGCCGCCGCCGCTGCTTCAGTAGCGGCGGCTTCTTCCGTAGCAGTCTCGGTGGCCGCAGCCAGAGCTTCTTGTGTCATTGCCTCAGTTGCGGCTATCGGAGTCTCTTCGGTCGGAACGGATGTTGCCGCTTGTTCAACTGCCGGAGTGTCGGCCCCAGTTGTCGTTTCACTGGTCGTAGCCGCCCCACAGGCCGAAGTGATGCTTAGAATAGTTAAGACGACTAAAATAACGATAAAATATTTCTTTGTCATCTCTATATCTCCTCGCTGAGTTTAATAAGATCATTTAATTACCGGATAATCTTAAATCAATATCCTTGATAATCATCACCCCCTTCCACTTGACTGACGGATTACCAACGTTGGCTGCAAAATAATCTGTGGTTCAGGCAAAGGTTCCCCTTTGATAACTTTTACCAGCATTTCGCAAACCATGCTGCCAATCTTATAAATCGGCTGGTGGACAGTGGTCAGAGGCGGATGGGCGTTTTCAGCCCAGGGGGTGTCGTCAAAGCCGGTAATGGCAACATCCTGACCAACCACCAACCCGCGTTCTTGCGCCGCGCTCATAGCGCCCAGAGCCATCAAGTCGTTGCAGGCAACAATAGCGGTCGGCGGGTTGGGCATATCAAGCAATCGTCCGCCAACCTCACGTCCGGCCCGTTGGGTCAAATCCCCTTCGATAATCAACGCCGGGTCTACCGCCAATCCACGCGTTTCCAGGGTGTTAACAAATCCCTGCAAACGGTACTGGGCAAACATTAACTCTGCCGGCGCAGCGATGCAGCCCAGGCGAGTGTGGCCCTGCTCAATCAAATGGTTGACCACTAACCGCACCCCTAGTTCGCCGTCCTCATCCACCAGGGGGAAATTGTTGTCCCCTGAGATCCGGCCAAAAGCGACAAACGGGTAATGCTGTTCCAGGAGCAGGGCGATTCGGGCATCCTGGCGGCGGGTGCGGAGGATGACAAAGCCATCCACCCGGCGGCTGCGGATGTTTTTTAGATAAGCCAGTTCTTCTTCTGGACCGGGAGCACGGGTAGAAACAAGCAGGTCAAAACCGTGCCGGGCGGCCTCGTTGCCCACGCCGGCCAAAAATTCACTAAAGAAGGGGTCTGAAAAGCGGGGACCAAAGGTAGGTAAAATAAGGGCAATGGTATCGGTGCGCCGCTTCTGAAGTTGTTGGGCAATAATATTTGGCTCGTAGCCCAATTCCAGCGCCACCCGCCTAACCTGCTCACGCGTCGTCTCGCTCACATCATCATAGCCGGCCAGAGCGCGTGAAACCGTAGTAACCGAGCGGTTAACCCGTTGCGCAATTTCTTTCAACGTGGCAGACACAGGTTGATGGTCTCCTTTGATCATGTCCAAAACGTTTTGGGTAAAACTTAATATAATCCAAAACGTTTTGGATGTCAAGCTTGCCTTGACGTATCCTTAAAAATGGTTAAAGTTAAAAGAGGAGGGTTTACAGATAAGGAGTAAAGGCATGCGGATTGGTTTTATCTCAACTCGCCTCAAAGGGACAGATGGCGTTTCGTTGGAGGTGGACAAGTGGGCCAGGGTGCTCCGGCGGATGGGCCACGAACTTTTTTATTGCGCCGGAGAGCTGGGGGGCTATGCTGCGGGTGGTGTGTTGATCCCTGAACTTCATTTTGAACATCAATCGACGGTTGCTTTAACCCAGCGAGCTTTTGGCGAAGGCGCCCATGGTCGGGACGTTGAAAAGTTAATTGATGAAATTTATGAGATGGCCGATGCCATTCGCGCACCCCTGCGAAAGTTTATCCGCACCAATCATCTCAATTTACTCATCGTCGAAAATGCTCTGACCATCCCGATGAACTTGCCACTGGGTATTTCTTTAACCGGGTTGATTGCCGAATTAGGGATTAATACCATTGCCCACCATCATGATTTTTATTGGGAAAGGCAGCGCTATCAAAGCCACGCCCTTCTTGACATGTTGGACACTGCTTTCCCGGCCAAATTACCTACCATTCAGCATGTAACCATCAATACCATTGCTCAGCGCCGGCTAAAAGAGCGGCGCAGTATTGACTCCTGGGTCATCCCCAATGTCCACGATTTTGCTACCCCTCCCCCGTCTATAGATGCTTACAACCACGATTTTCGACAAGTCCTGGACCTGGACGAGAAGGAGTTGTTCATTTTGCAGCCGACACGGGTCATTCAACGCAAAGGCATTGAGATGGCTCTGCAACTGGTCTACCAATTGGACCTACCCACTCCCCGATTGTTTGTGACCCACCGCTCCAGCGACGAAGGCATTGAGTATTGGCGCTGGCTCAAACGAGAAGCGGGCATGATGCGGGTGGATTTGCGACTCATTGACCATTTAGTTGGCGCAGAACGAGCCAACGTGAAGGGACACAAAATTTATTCTCTGTGGGATGCTTATCCCCATGCCGACCTCGTCACTTATCCCAGCACCTATGAGGGGTTTGGCAATGCTTTATTGGAGTCCATTTACTTCAAGCGGCTGACCGTAATCAATCGCTATCCCGTTTACAACGCCGACATTGGCCCCTTGGGGTTCGAGTTTATTGAATTAAATGGCTTTGTGGATGACCTTGCCGTCAAAGAAACAAAAGAGTTACTGAACAATCCGGAGCAGGTCCAGACAATGGTTGAGAAGAATTACGCTATTGCCCAGCAAAACTTTTCATTAGAAGTATTAGAGCGCAAATTACATGAAATTATTACGACTTTCTGAGAGAGGATTATGCACATTGGCCTTGTACACTATGCTTCTCCCCCCATAGTTGGGGGAGTTGAACTGACCATCTTTCACCATGCTCGCGTTTTGATAGCCCTTGGCCATCAGATTACCATTGTATCTGGACAAGGGACGGCTTTTTTGCCCCAGGTGAGCTATCACCCCGAACCGCTGATCGGTTCATATAGCCCGGCTGTCTTGGAGGCCAGCCGGATTCTGGCTGCCGGACATCACCCCGATAATTTCGGGGAATTGCTGGCCCAAACTCAAGCCGCATTGCTTAAAAATCTCGCCTCCTGTGATGTGATTATTGGCCATAATCTCTTTACCCTCCATAAAAATCTGATCTTGACCACAGCCGTCTACCGGCTCCTTCAAACCGGCGAAGGTCCGCCCTGGGTAGCCTGGCACCACGATTTCGCCTGGCTGCGTCCCCAGTACCAGCCGGAGTTGCATCCTGGCGAGCCGTGGGAGTTGCTGCGCCACCCCTGGCCTGGAGTATGCCACGTGACCGTCTCCCAGGCACAGCAGGCTGATTTGGTCCGGTTGTATGGTCTGCCCCCTGAATCCATTACCGTTATTTCACCAGGCGTTGAACCCACCGATTTTTATCGCGCCAACCCCGTTGTCAAACAGTTGCTCCAAAAGTGGAATTTGCTGCAAGCTGACTGCGTTTTTTTACTGCCGGCCCGCATTACCCGGCGCAAAAATATTGAGTTGGGCCTGCGTTGGCTGGCGGCAATTCGGGATTGTTCCGGTTGGGATGCCCGGCTGGTGGTAACAGGACCGCCGGGGCCGCACAATCCCACCAACACCGCTTACCTGGAGCAACTGTGGAGGCTATGCCGGGAGCTTCAATTGGAGCAGGCCGTTCATTTTGCTTACCAGGCCCATGAAGATTCGGACCAACCCTTGCTGTTGACCGACGGAGCGGTGGCCGAGTTTTACCAACTGGCCGACGCGCTGCTCTTCCCCAGCCAACAGGAAGGTTTTGGAATCCCCATTTTAGAGGCGGCGCTGGCCCGGCTGCCCATCTTTGCCACCGATTTGCTCCCCTTCCGCGAGAGCGCCGGGCCGTGGGCCACTCTTTTTGCTGCCGAGACGCCCCCATCAAAAGTTGCCCAGGCTATCGTTGAGAAATTAGAAACAGATCGCGCCTTTCAACTCCGCCAGCGGGTGCTCGCCCGGTATACCTGGCAGAGTATTGTTGAGACCAAAATGCTACCACTCCTGGCACAGGTTATATCGTCACAAAACGAGGGAAAATGACGCCGCAAAACAATCCTGAACCTGTACGCTCAAATTCGTCGGAAACCGTCAAAAATCAAGGCTATCGTGTCGTTGTGCCTATTTTTAATGATGAACAAAATGAGTGGCTTGTTCGTCTGGGGCTTAACCTGGCTCGGGCCAAGCAGGGCCGGGTGATTCTGGTGGGTCTGGTTTTGATCCCAGAGGGAGAGTCTTTAAGTATTGGCGCATTCCAGGCTCAAACCAGGCGGGCGACCCTGGACCGGCTTCGGGCCTATTTTGAGGGCCGGCCTATTCAAATCAAACCCCGTATTCGGGTGGTGTATGAAGCCTGGCCTTCGTTAGCCAGAGTGGTGGCGCATGAGTCTGCCGACATTTTAGTTGTCCCCTGGGAAGATAAAGCCCATGGGTCGCTTTTAAACATAGACCTTGAAACGTTGGTTAACCAACTTAAATGCCATGTGGTTGTCACCAGTCCCAAAGCGCCCAGCCAACCGGACCGCATCTTGATGCCGACTCGAGGAGGTAAGGAAGCGCCTCTGGCCCTGGAGGTAGCGCTCTCTTTAGCCAAAGCGGCTGGCGCTTCGATTACCCTGCTTCACGTTTCTGGCGGCCAGCAAGACCCGGCCAGTCAGAAGGTTTATGAGGAATTGGCCCGCATGAGTCAGGGCGACCCCTGGATCAAGCAAGAGCTACGGGTGGAGGGCGACGCGGTGGTGGAGATTTTAAACCAGGCTGAGGAGTATGATTTGGTGATTATCGGCACAGGGGAAACCTCGGCCAGCAGCCAGCAATCTGTGCTGGGGCCGGTTGCCAATCAGCTCAGACAAAAAGGTATCAAACCGCTGCTGGTGGTCAAAACTTATCAGCCGCCTCCGCTGAAGCAGTTAGCCAGTTGGCGGTGGGCCATCCCATTACCGACGACAACCACTTCGGTGATGGTGGATAAATGGTTTGCCGAGAATACTTTTAACAGCGAGGAATTTGAAAATTTACCCCGGCTGGTCGCAGCCAAAGAAAAGCAAAACCTGACCATTAGCCTGGGCTTACCGGCGCTAAACGAGGAGGCAACGGTTGGCAGCGTTATCAAGGTTCTCCAAGATGCCTTAATGAAGGAATATCCGCTGCTGGATGAAATTGTTTTGATTGACTCCGGCTCCACCGATCGCACGGTTGAAATTGCCCAAGATTTAGGAGTGCCAATCTATCAACACGACGAAATTCTGCCGGAATATGGCGCTTATCGCGGTAAAGGTGAGGCTTTATGGAAGAGTCTGCACGTGCTTCAAGGTGATCTCATCGCCTGGGTTGATACCGACATTGTCAATATTCATCCCCGCTTTGTTTACGGTATCCTGGGGCCGCTGCTCAGGCGGAATACGGTGCAGTATGTCAAAGGTTTCTATCGGCGTCCCCTGCGGGTGGGTGACACGCTCCAGGCCGGGGGCGGCGGCCGGGTAACCGAATTGGTCGCGCGGCCCTTGTTTAACCTGTTCTACCCGGAACTTTCGGGTATTGTGCAGCCCCTATCGGGTGAATATGCGGGCCGGCGAAAGGCCTTAGAGCAAATTCCTTTTTACATTGGCTATGGGGTAGAGACGGGTTTGCTGTTGGCGCTGGTAGAGGGCTACGGTATCAGCGGCATTGCTCAGGTAGACTTACGCCAGCGCATCCATCACAATCAACCGCTTGGCGCGTTGAGCCGGATGGCTTTTGCCATTATCCAGGTTTTTATCGAACACCTGGAAGGCCGCGAGAAAGTGCAATTACTGAGCGAAACCAACCGGACCATGAAAATCATTCGCCGGGAAACCGAGTCTTATTATCTGGAAGAGCATGTTATCTCTGACCAGCGACGTCCCCCCATCATTACCCTGCCTGAATATCGGGCTGCGCACGGTATCATGACCTGGAATGAGGAGGAAACTTCGCGGTCAATTTGAGCTTCCTCGGCCATTGTCCCCTGCTAAAAATACTTGTCTAGCAAATCATCCCCATATTAATCTTGTCCTCCGTGCGTGGCTGTGCTACAATCGAGGCTTAAACCTACACTTGTTTAGAGGTAGACCTATGGAAATCTTTCTGCTGCAAGCTCACTCCGGCTGGCGTTGGATTGTGCTGGTTTTGATTGTAATTACGGCTATAAAAATGCTGGTTGGCTGGCTGGGTAAACAAAAGTGGACCGGCCTGGATACCAATCTGCTCTTATACTCCCGCATTGCACTCTATATTCAAGTCGTGTTGGGTTTGATTCTTTATGTACTGTTGCAAAGATGGAACGTGGGGATGGGTTTTACCGGCAGCCACGTCATTCCGGCGCTGCTGTCCGTGGGCGGGGTGGAGTTTGGCGCGGCGCGGGCCAGAAAATCGTCCGGCAGTAAAAAATTTATGTTTGGCTTTATTGGCTTTGTGATTGCTTTGATTTTGATTTACGGCGCGCTGGCAAGCGTGGGCGGGTTATTTACTTAAATTAAGTTTGGGAACCAGATTGGGAAACATGGATTTAAGCGGGTAAAACTTTTAACGTTCAACGTTTTAACCTTCAACCTTTTGCGCCCAGACCAGGTTGTAAATATCCTGCCAGATTTGAATTTCGATGCGCTGCAAGGGAAAACAGCCCAAGATTTTTAGTAATTGATCCTGGTTCCATGTTTTGCCCGGCATCAATCGGGCTTCCCAGCCAATCCGTTGGGTGGTCAACAGCCAGCCACTCTGCGACTGGCTAGGGCTGGCAGGTTGCAGCACCCGGATCAATTCAGCCAGACCGCCGGTAGGGTTCGGCAGAAATTCCAGTGCTTCCATACAAGTGACGCTGGGAAAACTGCCGCTGGCAAAAGGTAAGGCCATCGCATCAGCCTGAACTAGGCTCACACGGTCAGGATGGGCAGCCAGGTCGCGGCGGGCCACAGCTAACATTTTAGAGGCGCGGTCCAGGCCAATGATGCGGCCTCGAAAAGAAGGCTGGCGCAGCAAATCGAGCGGGATGCGCCCGGTCCCGGTTGCTACATCGAGGACCAGGGCGTGCGATTGATGGCGCAGCCGTTGGGCCAACGGCACGCCGACCCAAAAATCTTCCGCTTCCGGCTCAAACTCCTTAATTTTGTTGTACCGTTCAGCCGTCCAATCATACAACAAGGCCACCAATGGTGCACCCAGATAAGCGCCTTCGGCTACAATAAGCTGCCAATACAAAATCAGGCTGATGAGAATGAGGAGGCAGATGACAATGATCCAAAAGAGCATGTTCGATGATGGAGTAACAAAGTAGCAAGGTAGCAGGTAGCAAGGTAGCAGGTAGCAAGGTAGCAGGTAGCAAGGTAGCAGGTAGCAAGGTAGCAGGTAGCAAGGTAGACTTATTGCTACCCTGCTACCTTGCTACCCTGTTACCTGCCCCAACGACCAGCCGGCGACCAGGAGACTTAAGATAAGATAAGGTTGAGCTTGGGCTAAAAAATCGGTAGGCTGGCTGAATTTGGTTTTGACCACAAGCTGTCCGACCAGCAACGCCCCCACCAGCGCCGCCCCCGGCAGCCAGCGCAGCGCCAACAATAACAAAACGGCCGCAATTTGGCCCAAAAAGAAAAGAAGTTCGGCCCGGCGATGTTGACCGGCCATGCGCAGTCCGCCCAGATAAGTGACCCAATAACAAATCCCCAGGGCTAAATCCAGTGGGCCAAGAGTTGACCAGGCAACCACACCCATCACCCAGGGCAGCAACAACTGGGCAATAGATTGCAACCGCCCCCCATCCGGCGCTGCCAGATCGGGCTGAGTTTGCCCGGCCAGGATAATTAGACCTAGAGCCAGCAAGGTTAGCCAGCCCAGGGTCGAGTTAAAGGAAAGGCTAAGCAGCAAGGCCAGGCCGGCCACGAGGCCAAAGGCGACCAGACGCTGCCCGGCATCCGGCCAAAACTGCCCGCGCCACCAGGCCGCATAACGACGCACCCGTAACACCCAGCGCCCGGCTACCGAACCCGGCAGGGCGTAGGGTAAATAGAAACCCTGTTGGGTGGGGGGAGGCAATTGGGCCGGAAGCATCCGCCGCCAAATCCCTTGCTGCGCCGACAACTCCCACAATGCCCCCAGCAGCGGGTCAACCAGCAGCCATAAGGTCAAAATTTGAATCAGGGTAGCCAGCCTGATCTCTACCGCGCCGGTTGACAGCAGCCCGGCCAGCATCGCCCAGCCTGGCCCCAAGCTCAACCAAGAACGTGCCGGAAATACGGTTAGATTAAGAATCGAGCCAAAAGGTGCTTGCATTCAAAATGGGCTGCAAAATTTGAGGCTGTGGGCCTGAAGTGTCATAATTATAGGCGTTGCATTATGCCAAACTTTGGCGAGTCTCACAAACTGGAAGGTTGCGCATAAGTATAACCAGCCTTCCAATCTTCCAATCCTCCCAACTCTTAGGGTTGACACTGGAATTTAAATATGTCCGAAACAGGTAATTACGTCCTTTTATTACACCTGCCCGCTGATGAAACCTTGACCATTGGCAAGCTGGGCACGTTCGATTTTCCGGCGGGTTGGTATACTTACGTCGGCAGCGCCTTTGGACCTGGGGGGTTGGCAGGCCGACTCAAACACCATCTACAGCCAACCGAGCGTCCCCACTGGCATATTGATTATCTGCGGCAGGCGGCCCAACTGCATGAAATTTGGGTTTCGCCCGGCCTGGCCTCCTACGAGCGAGAATGGGCCGATTTATTATTAGCCATTCCCGGCGCGACCGTCCTGATTGAAGATTTTGGCGCGTCCGACTCCGACCGGGAAACCCACCTCTTTTATTTTGATGTGCGTCCCTCGTTGGAGGATTTTACCGTCGGTGTGCGGGCGCGTTTCCCGGAGGCGGCGGTGCTGCGTGCCTACACCCAGGAAGCAAAAAATGGCGAATAATTATTTTCGCCATTCGCTCATTCGCCATTCTTATGGAGATGAAGGGTGAATCTTGACGAGCAGACTGCTCTAAGGGGACAACTCCACTCAGCCGATGATACGGCCTGCGAGGCTGCCGCTGTGGCCCTGGGCCAGCAAGGAGAAAGTGGGGTCGCTGTTTTGGCCGACTTGCTGGTTTCGGCTGAATCGGACTTGCGCTTCTGGGCGGTACGCGGCTTATGGGCTAATGCTTCACCCGAAGCGGTAACGCTGCTGATCCAGGCGCTAGCCGATCAAGAAGAGTTGGTGCGCAGCGGGGCCGCGCTGGTCCTAGGCGAGTTAAAGGCGGAGCCGGCTGTGCCGGAGTTAGCCCACCTGCTGCTAACCGACCCGACCGCAAGCGGCAATCACGCCGCCGACGCGCTGGCTAAAATTGGTCCCCCCGCCGCCCCGGTTTTGATTAAAGCTTTGCAAGCTGAGCAGTCCTGGGTCCGTGTCCGCGCCGCCAAAGCGTTGGTTCCCCTCGAAAGCAGGGCGGCCATTCCGGCCCTGTTCCACGCCCTCGACGACGACAGCTATATGGTTCGCCACCATGCCGCAGCCGCCCTGGCTCGTCTGGGTGTGGGCCAGATGGTTTATTTTCGGGTGTAGCCCCAGTACACCCGGCACGAGGCTCAGTAGCGACATCACCACCAAGTCAAAGTTGTATCTGCGTTCAATGTACGGGCTAACACAATCGCATCGAAATTTTCTCCAATAGCGATATTACAGTTGTAAAAATAAAACAGTCAATTATAGTTCTTTAACAAACGTCGTTGATAGTGATAGAAACGGGCTAGGGCTTGATGGTGTCTACGCCAGCCGGACCAGCCATAGACAAAATCGGGCGA